>Ga0209415_10002585_pt1 | contig 33940 bp, 29 predicted proteins | sample PeaSoiSIISIP2007_FD_187696 | JGI IMG/M metagenome (GOLD analysis project Ga0209415, IMG submission 187696) | Peat soil microbial communities from Weissenstadt, Germany - SII-SIP-2007 (SPAdes) (version 2) | ecosystem: Environmental > Terrestrial > Soil > Wetlands > Peat | place: Germany... | reverse complement strand
ACCACGGCCAGCGCGAGGTGCTCCTCGAGGGCCGCGCGGCGCTCCGGATCCGCCGTCGCCGCGGCCTCGGCGCGCAAGCGCGACAAACCGGCCGCCGTGATGGGAAACGGCTCGGTCCGGCGGACGATACGGGGCTCGGGAGCGTCTTCACGCTCCTTCATAAAGGCTCGGCTCATTGTGAGACGCTTCTACCCTCGTTGGGGTTGTAGCGAACGATGCTAGGTGGTGGCGGTGGTCCCGGGAGCCACATGATGTGGTCCCAGATGTTCAGCCCGGATCGGCCGAAAATGGAACGGAAGATCGAGTGGAAGCGCCTGGGCTCCTTCTTCCTACCCTATTGGAAGCAAGAAGTCCTGACGCTGGCCTGCATCGTTGTAGGTTCGATCATCGGCCTGATGCCCCCGTTGTTTGCGAAATGGATCATCGACGACGCGATCCCCAAGCACGACATGGGCCTCGTCGGCTTCAACGTCGCGGGCATGGTGGCCAGCGCCATTTCCTCGGGCGCGATCGGCGTCTACCAAGGCTACCTCAACTCGGTGGTCGGCGAGGGGATCATGCGCGACATCCGCACGACGCTCGTCGCGCACCTCCACCACATGCCGATGTCGTTCTTCACCGGTACGAAGACCGGCGAGATCATGAATCGCGTCTCCAACGACGTCGACAACATCGACAACGTCGTGACCGGAACGCTGGTCAACATCGTGACCAACATCGCGACGATGGTCACCACCATCGCCATGATCTTCATATTGGATTGGCGCCTGGCGCTGGTATCGCTGGCGATCATTCCGCTCATGATCGTCCCGCTCTCCCCGGTCGGGCGGCGGATGTACGACATCCGCCGGGACACGCGCAAGAAGCGCGATCAGATCGAGTCGATCACCCAGGAGACGCTCTCCATCTCCGGCATCACGCTGATCAAGTCGTTCGTGCGCGAGCGGTTCGAGCGCGCCCGCTTTTTGCGCGCCGCGACCGAATTGATGAGGCTGGAGATTCGCCTCGCAATGGTCGGGCGGTGGTTCCTCGCCTCGATGAGCGCGATGACCATCATCGGGCCGGCGCTGGTGTGGCTGGCCGGAGCGTGGCTGGCGATCAAGGGCGGCGTAACCGTCGGCACGATCGTCGCGTTCGTGGGTTACCTCGGCCGTCTCTACACGCCCGCTTCGACGCTCGCCGGCGTGCAGGTGCAGGTCGTTTCGGCGCTGGCCGTGTTCGAGCGCATCTTCGCCTATCTCGACATGAAACCCGAAGGGGACGAGAAGCCCAACGCCATCGTGCTCTCGAACGTGCAGGGCGAGGTTCGCTTCGACGACGTGCACTTTAACTACGGCGGCGATCGGACCGCGCTCGACGGCGTGTCGTTTCACATCGAACCGGGTCAAATGGCCGCTTTCGTCGGCCCGTCGGGCGCCGGCAAAACGACGATCACGCAACTCGTCCCGCGCTTCTACGATCCGGAGCGCGGCAGCGTGCGCATCGACGGCATCGACCTGCGCGATGTAACCCTCGCCTCGCTGCGCGAAAACATCGGCATCGTGACGCAAGAAACGTACCTGTTCCACGACACGATCGCGGCCAATCTGCGCTACGCGCGCGATAACGCCACCGACGAAGAAATGATCGCGGCGGCCAAGGCGGCCAACATCCACGAATTCATCGCCCGGCAGCCGCTCGGCTATAAGACGATGGTCGGGGAACGCGGGCACAAGCTTTCGGGCGGCGAGCGCCAGCGGCTGGCGATTGCGCGCGTGCTGCTCAAGAACCCACGCATCCTGATCCTCGACGAGGCGACGAGCGCGCTCGACTCCCACAACGAGGCGCTGATCCAAGCCGCGCTCGTCCCGCTTATGCAGGGCCGCACGAGCTTGGTGATCGCGCATCGCCTCTCGACGATCCTCAACGCCGACGTCATCTTCGTCGTCGAAGGCGGCCGCATCGTCGAATCGGGCGGGCACCACGAGTTGCTGGCGCGCGGCGGTGCCTACGCGCAACTGTACTGGAAACAATTCCGCGAACGCGAAGGCGAACCGGCCCCGGTCTGAACTAGGTCGTCAGCACTTACCATTCGAGGAGATCCTTGTGGATAGACTGATTCCGATACTCGGTCCACGCATTTCGGTTGCTATGCTCATCCTTCGGCTCGTGGTGGGTGCGAGCTTCGTCTTGCACGGCGCCCCGAAGATGGCGCACCCGATGTCCTGGGACGGTCCTACCGGTCCGCTCCCCGGCGTCCCCGGCTGGCTCCAACTGATCATTTGCTTGGCGGAGAACGTGGGTGGCTGGTGCATCATCCTCGGGCTGCTGACGCCGCTCTTCGCACTACTGCAGGCATGCGACATGTTCGTCGTGGTCTTCATCGTGAAGATGGGGCACGGACTTCCGTATGTCGGCAAAGGCGGCAGCTACGAGGTGGAGGCTCACCTGCTTGCCGGCGCCCTCATCTTGCTGCTGTGCGGCCCCGGGATGTATTCGCTCGACGCAGCGTTGCTCTGGTTCGCGAAGCGTCGTCGCGATGCGGTCGCAGCCGGCCCCTAGCGGCGGCGGTCGATCGCTTCGAGTGCGGCCGGGTTGTCGAGGGCGGTTAGGTCGCCGAGGTCGGAAAGACCGAGGTAGCGGCCGCGGGCTACGCGCCGCATCACTTTCAGGTTGCGCGTTTTGGGCAGATCGTCGACGAACGCGATGGCCTTGGGGCGCAGCGACTTGCCCATCGCGCGATCGACCAGCGCGAACAGTTCCGCTCGCAACGCATCGCCTTCGTCGGCCGGATTCCGAGCCACGGCGAGCACGACCACGACGTCGCCCTTGACGTCGTCCGGAATCGCGATCGCGGCGGCTTCCTTGATCTTCGCGTGCGCGACAACGGCGCTCTCGAACTCGGCCGGGCCGACGCGTTTGCCCGCGACGTTGATCGTGTCGTCGCTGCGGCCGCGAATGTACCAAAATTCCTCGCCGTCTTCGTTTTCGACAATCGCCCAGTCGCCGTGCACCCACGTCCCGGGAAACCGTTCCCAATAGGCAGCCAGGTAACGCGCATCGTCGTTGGTCGATGGATCGCCGCCCCAGAGCGATTGCGTCATCCCCACAAACGGCTGCGTGACGACCAACTCGCCGACCTCACCGCGCACCGGCACACCGGCTGCATCGTACACGTCGGCGATCATGCCGGGAATCGGGCCGTGAAAGCTATTGGGTACGAGCGGCCGCGTCGGGACGCAGCCCAGGATGCCGCCGCCGATCTCGGTGCCGCCCGAGTAGTTGATGATCGGCGCGCGCCCGCCGCCGGCGTAGGTGAGAAACCACTTCCACGGTTCGGTATTCCAGGCTTCGCCCGAACTCGCGAGGATGCGCAGCGCCGAGAGATCGTGCTTGCGCGGCGGTTCGTCGCCGTGCGCCATCAGCGCGCGAATCGCGGTCGGCGCGATGCCCAGATGGGTCACGCGGTGGTCGCTGCAGATCTTCCACAAGCGGTCGGGTCCCGGAAAATCGGGCGTGCCTTCGTAGAGCACGATCGATGCGCCCAGGCCGAGCGCGCCGAACACGAGGAACGGGCCCATCATCCAGCCCATGTCGGTGTACCACAGCATGCGATCGCCGGGCTTCACGTCCATGCACAGGTACTGATCGATCATGCACTTGATCGGGAACCCGCCGTGCACGTGGTTCACGCCCTTCGGCTTCCCGGTCGAACCGGACGTGTAGAGCAGCATCACGCGATCGTTGGCCGACGTGCGCGCATACGTTGCGAGCGGCGTCGCGGCGGCGACCGCGGCTTGCCAACGCACGTCGCGGCCGGCTTGCATCGGCACGTCGAGGCCGGCCCGATCGAAGACGAGCACGGTTGTGACGCTGGGCGCCGCGCGCAGCGCGTCGTCGGCGATGCGCTTCATATCGACCGGCTTGTTGCGCCGTAGCACGCCGTCGACGGTGAGGAGCACTTTCGCACCGGCGTCGGCCAGCCGCGTGGAGAGCGCGTCGGGTCCGTAACCGGAGAACGCCGGAACCGCGATCGCCCCGATGTAGGCAATCGCGAGCAAGCCGATCGCCGTTTCCGGAATCAACGGCATGAAGATCCCGACGCGATCGCCGGGCCCGACACCCGCGGACTGCAACACGGCGCCCAAGCGCGCAACCGCGTCGCGCAGCTCGGCGAAGGTGTAGCGCCGGACGGCGCCATCCTCACCCTCCCAAATCAGCGCTTCGTCACTACCGCGGCCCGCGTCGACGTGCCGGTCGAGACAATTCGCGGCCGCGTTGAAGCGCGCGTCGACAAACCAGGTCGCGAACGGCTTGCCGCGCGAGAGGTCGAGAATCCGCGCCCACGGCACATCCCAGCGCAAGTCGAGCGCGGCGACGAGCTTCTCATAGAACCCCGGCAGATCGGCCGCGGCCGCAGCCAGCAGGCCCGAATAGCCGTCCACACCGAGGGAGCGAGCGAACGCGGTGACGTTCGCGGACGCGATCGCGGCAGGCGTCGGGACCCAGCGCTCCAGCGGGACGGTGCTCGTCATCGTCGCGCCGCCTTCCAGGGATGCGACCGGCGGCCCTCGGTCGAATTTTCCGGCATGGCGATCGCAACGGACTCCGCAACACAAAACGACGACGAGGCGATGATCCTCGAGGTCGTGCGCGACTTGGTGCGCGACAAAGTCGCGCCGCGCGCGGCGGAGATCGATGCGAGCGGCGAGTTCCCGTGGGACATCCAGAAGCTCTTCGCGCAGAACGATCTGTACGGGATTCCTTTTCCGGCCGAATACGGCGGGCTCGGCGGCACTTTCCGCACCTACGTCAAGGTCGTCGAGGAAGTGGCGAAGGCGTGCGCCACGAGCGCGCTGATCATCGCGGTGCAGGAGCTGGGGGCGTTGCCGATCCTGATCGGGGGCAGCGAAGAGCAAAAGCGGCGCTTCATCCCCAAAATCGCCAGCGGCGAATGGGTCGCCGCCTACGCGCTCACCGAAGCCGGCTCCGGTTCCGACGCCGCGGGCTCGATGCGCATGCGCGCGCGCCGCGACGGCGACGACTACGTGCTCGACGGAACGAAGATCTGGATCACGCAGGGCAACATTGCCGACATCGTGACCGTCTTCGCGGTCACCGATCCGGACAAGGGCGCGAGCGGCATCAGCGCGTTCGTGGTCGAGAAAGGCACGCCGGGATTTGCGGTCGGCAAGCTCGAGAAGAAAATGGGGATTCGCGGTTCCCCGACCGTCGAGTTGAACTTCACCGGCTGCCGCGTGCCGGCCGCCAACATGCTCGGCCCGGAAGGCGACGGCTTCAAAATTGCCATGAAGGTGCTGGATAAATCGCGTCCCGGCATCGCCGCGCAAGCGCTCGGCGTCGCGACCGGAGCGCTCGAATACGCGACCGAGTATCTCAAGGGACGGGTCGCGTTCGGCAAGCCGCTGGCGCAGCAACAGGGGTTGCAGTTCATGCTGGCCGACATGCGCACCGAGGTCGAGGCGGCGCGCCTGTTGCTCTACGAAGCCGCGCGCAAGTGCGATGAGGGCGCGGCCGACATCACGACCTGGGCCGCGATGGCGAAGCTCAAGTGCGGCGACGTCGCGATGAGCGTGACCACCGACGCCGTGCAGTTACTCGGCGGGTTCGGATATTCAACGGAATACCCCGTGGAGCGGATGATGCGCGACGCCAAGATCACGCAGATCTACGAGGGCACGCAGCAGATCCAGCGGATTGTGATCGCCCGCTCCATGGTCGGCCGCGGCAAATGAAAAAGAGCACGTGGCGGAGGCCACGTGCTCAAGTATCGAATAAGAGCGAATTAACGGGTGCGGACTACTTCTTTTTCGGGGTCTTCTTCATCGTTTTCTTCTTCATTGCTTTTTTCTTAGCGGCCATGAAACCTCACCCCCTTCCGGAATATAATTCGAGGAACACCCTCGTTCAATGAACGAAAGTTCTCCCGGCGATGGTTCTCTGCCGCATAACCCGGACCTTTTCCGCGGAAAAGGGACCGTCCCTCGACAAGCTCGGGATGACGAACGGCGGCCAGGCGCGCCGGGAGGCTGCGCCACCTCATGGAAGCGCTCCTGATGCCAATCATCGAAACGCGGGCCCTCCGGAAAACGTTCCGCTCCGTGGTTCGCGGCGAGGGGCTCGCGGGTGCCGTCGGCGCTCTCTTCTCCCGTCAGTACGAGGAAAAGGTCGCCGTCGAAGACGTTAACATGTCGGTCGAGGCGGGCGAGCTGGTCGGCTACATCGGGCCCAACGGCGCCGGCAAGTCGACCACGATCAAGATGCTGACCGGCATCCTCGTGCCGACCTCGGGCACGATCGAGGTGGCCGGGATCGTGCCCTACGAAAAGCGCCGGCAGAACGCCCGGAACATCGGCGTCGTGTTCGGGCAGCGCAGCCAGCTGTACTGGGATCTGCCGCTGCGCGAATCGTTCGAACTGCTGCGCGCGATCTATCGCGTGCCGCTCGACCGCTATCGCAAGAACCTCGCGCACTTCGTGCAGATTCTCGACCTCGACCGCTTCATGGCAACGCCGGTGCGCCAGCTCTCGCTCGGCGAGCGCATGCGCGGCGACTTTGCGGCGGCGCTGCTGCACGATCCGAAGATCGTCTACCTCGACGAACCGACGATCGGCCTCGACGTCGTAGCGAAAGAAGCGATCCGCACGTTCATCGCCGACATCAACAAACGGCTCGGCACGACGGTGATCCTGACGACGCACGACCTCGCCGACGTCGAACGCCTGTGCCGGCGCATCATCCTGATCGACGAGGGTACCGTGATTTACGACGGCAAGCTCGAACGGCTGCGCGACGAGTACGGGACGCACCGCACGCTGGTCGTCAACCTGAAGGATCCGCAGCCGGACTTCGAACTGTCCGGCGTCGAGATCGAGCACGGCGAGCCGCCGATCGTCAAGCTGCGCTTCGACCGGCGCTCGACCACCGCCGAAGCGCTGATCCGCCGGGTGACCGAGCGCTACGCCGTGACCGATGTCGCGATCGAGGAACCCGAGATGGAGGAAATCGTCCGGCGCATCTACCTCGAAGGCTACCAGAAGCCGGCCGTCCGCGCGCCGGGAGCCTGATGCGCGAAGCGATCGAACCGTACGTTCAATTCGCGCTCAAGGCGATGGCGCGCGAGGCGACCTACCGTTTCGAGGTCTTCACCAGCATCGGGTCGCTGGCCGTGCGCGTCTACCTGTTGCGCGTGGTGTGGGTCGCCCTTTACGCCCGCAACGCCGCGCCGCACGGCGTGCCGCTGCACACGATCATCACCTATTCCGCGGTTGCACTCTTGATGGGGCTGATCCTCGACATCGATCAGACGAGCCTCTTGCACGACAAGCTGCACGACGGCAGCATCGTGGTCGACTTCATGAAACCGATCAGCGTGCCGCTTTATTTGTTCGCCGATGGAACGGGGGAGGTGCTCTTCCACGCCGCGCTGATCGTGCCGTCGCTCGCCCTGGCGCTCTTGATCGTGCACATCGACGTCCCCTCGGCGGCCGTTTTCGGCGCCTTCGCGGTCAGCTTTTTGCTCGGCTACTTCGTCGGCTTCTTCTTGAACTTCATCTTGAATTGCGTCGCGTTCTGGACGCTCGAGATCAGTGCCGTCCAGCTGATCATGACCTGGGTGACCGATTTGCTCGGCGGCCAAATCGTGCCGCTGCTGTTCTTCCCGGCAGGGTTGCAGCAGGCGATCTTCGCCTTGCCGTTCGCGGCGATGTTCTCGACGCCGCTGTTGATCTACATCGGAGAAATCCCGCCCGAACGCTACGCCGAGGTCATGGGCCTGCAGGTGTTCTGGATCGTCGCGCTCGGTCTCATCGCCACGGCGATCTGGCGCGCCGGCGCGCGGCGCGTCGTCGTGCAGGGCGGCTAGGCCTCCTAGATGCGTGAGGTCTACCGCCAGTACTGGCGCATCAATCTCCTCACCACGCTCGAGTACCGTACCAACTTTTTGCTGTGGTTCAGTTTCACCCTGGTCTATCACGGCACCGCGATCGCGGCCCTGTGGGTGATGCTCAACAACTTCCCGTCGATGAACGGCTGGGACTTTCGCAACATGGCGTTCCTCTACGCCTTGTGGATGACGGCGCACGCACTCGACGCGACGTTTTTTTCCACCATCGGTGAGATCCCGCAATGGATTCGCGACGGCGAGTTCGACCGGCTGTTGGTGCGGCCGCTGGACGAACTGTTCCAGGTGATCTCCACTCCGGGGGCGATTTTTCCGGACGAGCTGCTGCTCGCGCTGGCCTTCCTGGTCGTCGCGATCGCGGCCAACCACATCGCGGTCACGGCCGGCTTCGTCGGACTGGTCGCGCTCGTCGTCGCGGGCGGCGCTTTGATCGACCTCAGCATCGCGTTGCTCATCTCGACCGTTGCGTTCTGGTTCGTGCAAGTCGATGCGCTGCGCTGGATCGTGCTGCAACTCGAACAGGAGTTCACGCGCTACCCGCTCAGCATCTACACCAAAGGCGTCCGGCTATTGCTGGCGTTCGTGATCCCGTTCGGGTTCATGAACTACTTCCCGGCCTCGTACTTCTTGCACAAGGCCGACAACGGCTTGGGGCTGCCGATCTCGGTCGGCCTGTTCACGCCGGCGGTGGGCATCGCGTTTTTCCTCATCGCATACGCCTGCTGGCGCTTCGGTTTGCAGCGCTACCAGGGCGTCGGGCACTAGGGGTTGAGCGCGATCGCTCCGTAGGTGCGGCGGTAGGCTGTCAGCTCGATCGCGTTCAGGGCCAGCGAGGCGTTCGCCATGACGCGCGCCAAGGTAACGCGCTCCTCCGGATCGATGTCGAGCCCGGTGACGCTGTGACCGTAGAACACCAGCGCCGAGACGACGCGCTCGAAATACAGCGGCGCGGCGTACGTCAGCCGTTCGTTCGGAAACAACGCTTTGACCATCGTCGTCCCAACGGCATCTTCGGGTAGCAAGCCGCGCGATTTGGAGATCTCGCGCGTGAACGGATGATCGGGGCTCAGCGAGCTGACGCATTCCGGCGGCCAGTTCCACTCGTGCGCGAGCGTGTAGCCGCCGTCGGCCGTACGCATCATGATGCCGCTGAACGAAAGATCGAGGATGCTGGGCACGTCGTGCAGCAGCATGCTGTACACCGTCGCGGCGTCCTCGGCGCCGAGCAGGTTCGCCGCCACGCGCTCGAGCGAGGTGCGTTGGGCGAGCCGCTCCCGGAAGATGAACCGGTCGACGAGGTGCCGGAGAAAAGCCGTCACCTTCCCGAACGTCGAGCCGATGATGAGTCCGCAGGCCATGATGGCGGGGTACGACAGGTTTTGGTCGTTGAAGATCGGCACGTTGGCGTTCATGTAGAGATTGTATCCCAGCACCTCTTCGAACGAACCGAGCACGAAGAGCACCGCCGCCGTGACTGCGATGTACACCAGCGCGCGGCTGACCACGAAGTCCACGTCGAAGAAGTGATCCTTGACGACCGCGATCCAGACCACGATGACGGGGGCGATCCAGAGCGAGAGCAGCGTTCCGTTTTGCCAGATATTCAAATTGAGATTCTCGGAGGCGACGCGGCCGAGGGCGGCGGCCACGAACGCCGCAATGATCCAGCCGGTGCGATGCCGTTCGGCGCCGCGCGTGCGCGCAAACGCAACGACGAAGGCGAAGCCGGTGAGAACGTCGGCGACAATTTCGGCTACCTCGTAGGCGTGCCGGAGATCCTGCGCCGGCATCGCCTGGTACGTCAGTCGCCAAAAATCCAGCGCGTTCAACGCGCCCATGGTGAAGGCCGCCACGCCGAGAACACCCGCGATAATTATGCGCGCGCGCTTGTCGCCGATCGCGAGGCACACGCCGAAGAGCAGCAGCGCGAGCGGGGCTTGCCCGGAGATGAAGTCGCCGAGCGCCCGCAGAATCGCGCGCCAGGGCACCCAGAACAGCCCGTCGGTGAACGTCGTCGGCTCCGCCCCGCCCAGGCAAAACACAAAGAACGCGAAGGTCGCAAGGGTGGGGTTGACGATCAGCAGCAGCGCCCCGAACCCCACCGCTACTCCGTAGAGGATGATGCGCAGCAGCGTGAGGGCTTGACTGGCCATCGGTTCGCGCGTTGACTTGAGGTGGAGCACGCGCTCCTTGCCGTTGCGCTCGATGGGCAGCCAGCGGTCGAAGTTTTGCTCCGTGTAGCCGGTCCGTGCCAGACCCGGCTTGCGGTCGAACGGCTGGATGCGATCGATGCGCACCCGGTCGCCCAAACGCAACGCGTCGGTGCCTTTGGGAGCTTTACCCGAAAGCTTCACGACCACGCCGTTGTCGTCGGTCACGTAGTTGTATTGACCGATGGGGTAAATCAGGCGAATGGCGTCCGGCACCACCCGTATCAGCATGAACGCCACGATGATGCCGACCGCCACCATCCGCAGCAACTCCCAGCGGTTGAGCTGGACTTGGGGCAGCGTCTCGTTCGTGTCGATCACTGCAGCGCTATACCCACGTCGCCTTCAACGATGGCCGCCAAGCGCGCCGGATCGTCGCTCCACGCCACGGCGCCGCGCCGCGCTTGAGGGTCGGTCAGCCAGCGCCGCAGCCGTCCACCGCTTTCGATCGTCTGGCGGATCAGGGTGCCGTGACCCTCGGCTTCGAGCGTCCAGGCGATGCGCAGCCGCGCGGCGGGGCCGAAGGTGAGCAGCAGCGCCAGCCGGTGCGGCGCCTGGGCGGCCTCGATGCGGAACGCGGTTTGACGGCCGCGTTTGCGCTTGATCGTCACGAAGTTCCCCGGTTCGAGCGCGCCCTCAGCGACCATCCAATCGGTGGCCGGGCTCCACTCCCCCCAGCGCCGCCCGTCGACCAAGCGCTCCCAGACGCGCTGCGGGTCGGCGTCCGCGTGCGCGACCGCGGTGGCGATCACTTCCATGTCGAATCTCACCGCTGATGGACGACCACGACGAACCCCTCCAAAACCCGATCGTGGCGATGGCGACGCGCATCCGCGCGCGGCGCGATCTCGGCGCAGCCATCGATTCCGCCACCGCCGACGGCCGGCACGTGACCGCGGACGACGATGAATCGCGCTTCGCCGCGCTGGCCGACGTCCTTGCGACCGGAGCGAAGCGGCTGAACTCGATCCTCGGCAAGAACGGCGTCACCTTCGTGCGACTCGAGAAGCCGTTGCGCTTGCGGCTGCGGTTCGGCACCAAACGCATCAGCCTCGACCTGGACCGCGAGCGGCAACTCGTGATCATCGCCGGTGAAGGGTTCGACGGTGAATATCAATTCGATACCTCCGCCGCCGTGCCGGCTTTGATCAACCTCTCGATCCTCTCGACCGAGGAAGGGTACGGCGACGCGCTCACCGGTTCCGCGCTGTTGAAGCGGATCGCCGCGGACGCCGCGCTGCCGCGGCCGGCGCACTTGGACGCGCCCGGCCCGATGCGCTTCTGAGCTTCGCCGCCAAAGCCCGCGCGACCAGCGGCCGCGACGGGCACATCGTGACCGGGCACTGCGCGCACCGCGGCGTCGGCGCCTTGCAGATCGTGCGGCCGTGCAGGATCAGCCAGTGGTGCGCGTGGCGCCACTTGTTGCGCGGCACGAGCTTCGTTACGTCGCTTTCGACAGCACGCGGCGTCGTGCCGAGCGTCAGACCGAGCCGGTGCGAAACGCGGAAAACGTGCGTGTCGACGGCGAATGCCGCCTCCCCGAAAGCAACCGACATCACGACCGCGGCCGTCTTGCGCCCGACGCCCGGCAGCGCTTCCAATTGCTCGCGCTCGCGCGGGACCTTGCCGCCGTGCTGCTCGACGAGCGCCCGCGCCGCGGCGATGATGTTCTTGGCCTTCGTGCGGAAGAAGCCGCACGACTTGATGATCGCCTCGACGTCTCTTTGCTTTGCCTGGGCCAGCGCCGCCGCGCCGCGATAGCGCGCGAACAGAAAGGGCGTCGTCAGGTTGACGCGCGCATCGGTGCATTGGGCCGAGAGAATCACCGCGATCAGCAACTCGAAAGGATCGTCGTACTCGAGCGCGGTTACGGCGTGCGGGTAGGTATGTTCGAGGATCGCCAACTCGGCCTCGGCCACCGCCCGGGTCACCTTGCGTTTGGGAAACGGAATCGTCACCCCGCCCCCGTTCGCCCTTGCGCAGCAACTTTCTGCGTGCGCGGTTGTTTGAGCACGGCTTTTGCTCGAACGTCATCCCGAGCTTGTCGAGGGACCGCCTCAATCGCCATCCTTGGTGGCTGTCCCTCGACAAGCTCGGGATGACCTATGGCGTCAGCGCAATCGGATGGCGCGATCGTGGCATTCCACGATCCCGTCGCGTTCGAGCGCTTCGGCCACACTCGGAATTTCGCTTAGGCGGTCGGCCGGGACGATCGCCGCGAGCGAGGCGATCAGCTCGTCGATGTGGAGCGCCGTTCCGCGCGGGACGTCGCGCAGAACGTCGACGATCCGGCCGCGCAGGTAGCGGGTCGAGCGCTCGAACGGGATCGCTTCCTGCGGCGAACGGCGGCTCGTCTTGCGGGCGCGCGCCGCCAGTCGCACGGCGTCGACCGGGGCGGCCACGCAGCCCGCGCGCAACGGACAGAGCATACACTTGGGCGCGCGGGCGGTGCAGATCGTCGCGCCGACGTCCATCAGGGCGGAGTTCCAGTCGTGCGCTCTGCCGGGGATGAGCGCGGCACGCAAGCGCTCGTCGAGCTGCGCGTCGCTCGCCAGTCGCGGATGCTCGATGCCGAAGGCCGTGCGGTGCGCGATGCGGCGAACGTTCGTGTCGAGCGCGACGTCGTCCAGCTCGAACGCGAACGCGCGCACGGCTGCCGCCGTGTAGGGCCCGATTCCCGGCAGCGCGAGCAAGGCCGCGCGATCGCTCGGCAGTACGCCGCCGTGGCGCTCGACGACGGCGCGCGCCAGCGCGTGCAGTCGCAGCGCGCGCGAGTTGTAGCCGAGACCGCGCCACAAGCGCACCGCGTCACCCGCATCGGCCGCAGCCAGCGCCGCGAAATCCGGGAAGGCCGCGACGAACGCTTCGAACAGCGGCAGCACGCGCTCGACTTGCGTTTGCTGCAGCATGAACTCGCTCACGACGATGCGATACGGGTCGCGCGTTTGCCGCCACGGCAAATGTGCGCGGCCGTGCAGGCGATACCAATCGAGCAGCGAGCCCGGGGTCACGCCTTGACGACCTGCCCGATGCGCGCGATGCCTTCGGCGATCGCATTGCGCGGGACGGGCGTCAGCGCGAGCCGGAGATGGTGATCGCCGCCGCCTTGCGCGAAGAACGGTTCGCCGAACAAAAACGAAACGCCGCGCCGCTCGGCGCTCGCCAGCAGCGCGCGCGCGCGAATCTCGCGCGTGGCGCTGGCCCAGACGTAGTACCCGTCGGCGTGCGGATCGACGCGCAGCGAGGGCGGCCAGTAACGGGCGATCGCGGCGTTGGCGATCGCCCGCCGTTCGGCGAGTTCGATGCGCAGCGCGCGCAAGTGCGTATCGTAGGTGGTGCGCATGAAGTCATCGACTCCGGCCTGGATATACGTGCTGGTCGCCATGTCGTACGACTGTTTGCGCAAGAGCAGGCGGTCGTAAATCGTGCGCGGCGCAACCATCCAGCCCAAGCGCAGCGACGGCGCGATCGTTTTGCTGAAACTCGAGAGGTAGATGACGTCGTCGCTGCCGCGCGCGATCAGCGGCGCGAGCGAGGATTGGGCCAGCTCGCCGTACGGATCGTCTTCGACGAGCGGCACACCCCAGCGGCGGGCCAGCATGATGAGCCGCTCGCGCCGTTCCTCGCTGAGCGTGACGCCGGTGGGATTGTGGAGCGAGGGCATCGTGTAGATGAAGCGCGGCCGCCGCGTGCGCAGGATCGCCTCGATGTGGTCGACGCGCACGCCCTGCTCGTCGACCGGAACGGGGATCGCGCGCAGGCCGTGGATCTGGAAGATCTGCAGCGCACCGGGATAGGTCGGCGCTTCGACGACGATCTCGTCGCCGGGCTCGGCCAGCGATTGCGCCACCAGGGTGATGCCCTGGGTAGAGCCGGTCAGCATCATCACGTCGCGCGCGTCGACCTCGCAGCCGCGCCGGCGCATCCGGGCGGCCACCGCCTCGCGCAGGGGAGCGTAGCCCTCGCTGTCGCCGTAGCTGAGGACGAAGTTCACGTTTCCCCCGACCCGGGCGAACGAGGCGGACAACGCCTCGAGCGGCGAGGGTTCGGCGGGCGGCACGCCCTGGACGAAGGCGATCTGTTCGCCGTGCTCCGAGGCCGCTAGCTCGCCCAACACCGCCGGGTACTGCCCCACCCGCCAGGGCGGCAGGGTCACCCACCACGGCACCCCGGCCGCCGTTCGTTCGGGCACGCCGTCCCGCAGCGCCGCAACCCGCGACCCCGAGCCGACCCGCTGCTCGATCAGCCCGTCGGCGACCAGTTCCCGGTAGCCGTGGACGATCGTGCTGCGGTTCACCCCCAGCCGGTCGGCCAGCGCCCGTTCGGGCGGCAGCCGGGTGCCCTCCGGCAAGGCACCGGTAAGGATCTGCTCCCGCAGCCGTTCGTAGAGCTGGCGATAGATCGGCACGACGCTATCGCGGTCGATCGCAAGCGCTTCCGGAGCCCACCCGGTGGTCGTCGTCATGACCGATCCAATTCGGCCATCATACCCGCCAATCCCGTGTTCGGATCGGTCCGCCTGGCCCTAATTGGATGGTTTATTTGTCGGCTTGGACGGTATGCACCGTCCCCGCGGCTGCTACGCTGTGAAGAATCGCTTCGCACGCCAGCGAAGAGGCCGTCGAAGGACCCAGAGATATGCTAGATGTGACGACTCCCGCGAACGCTCCCGGCGGGCGACCCGCGGCCGCGCCCGACCCGCAAGAGACCGACGAGTGGATCGAGGCCCTCGACGGCGTCATCTCCGCCGAAGGGCCGCAGCGCGCACGCGAGATCATCGAAGCGTTGACGGTGCGCGCGCGCACGCGCGGCGCGGACATCCCGATCACCCTGACCACGCCGTACGTCAACACGATTCCGGTTCACGCACAGCCGCAGTTCCCGGGCAATCACGACCTCGAAGAACGGCTCCGGCATTACGCACGCTGGAACGCGATGGCCATGGTCGTGCGAGCGAACAAAGACTTCGAAGGACTCGGCGGTCACGTCGCGACGTACTCCTCCGCGGCGACGCTGATGGACATCGGCTGGAACCACTTCTGGCATCCTCCGTCGGAGACGCACGGCGGCGATCTGGTGTACTTCCAAGGTCACGCTTCGCCCGGGCCCTACGCGCGAGCGTTCCTCGAGGGACGCATCAGCGAAGAGCAACTGATTCATTTTCGGCGGCAAGTCGACGGCAAGGGTCTCAGCTCGTATCCGCACCCGTGGCTGCAGCCCGACTTCTGGCAGTTCGCCACCGTCTCGATGGGCCTCGGTCCGCTCCAAGGCGTGTATCAAGCGCGCTACATGAAATATCTGCACGACCGCGGCATCCTCGACACGAGCGGACGCAAGGTCTGGGTGTTCGTCGGCGACGGTGAAACTGACGAACCGGAAACGTTGGCCGGTTTGGGTCTGGCGGCGCGCGAGAAGCTCGACAACCTGATCTTCGTCGTCAACTGCAACCTGCAGCGGCTCGACGGACCGGTGCGCGGCAACGGCAAGATCATCCAAGAGCTCGAGGCGCACTTTCGCGGCGCCGGCTGGAACGTGCTCAAGGTCATCTGGGGCCGCCGCTGGGATCCTTTGCTCGCCGCGGATCACACCGGAGCGCTCGTGCGCTTGATGAACGAAACGCTCGACGGCGACTATCAAACGTTCAAGTCGCGCGACGGCGCCTACGTGCGCGAGCACTTCTTCGGCAAGTATCCCGAGACGCGCGCGCTCGTCGCCGACTGGTCCGACGACGAGATCTGGGCGCTCAACCGCGGCGGACACGATCCGTATAAGGTCTACGCGGCCTACAAAGCGGCCAACGAATTCGCCGGCGGCCCCAGCGTCGTGCTGGCGAAGACGGTCAAGGGCTACGGGCTCGGCAGTGCCGGGGAAGGCATGAACGTCGCGCACAACACGAAAAAGCTCGTCCTCGACCAGCTGCGTGAATTTCGCGACCGGTTCGCGATTCCGATTCCGGACAAAGATCTCGAAATGGTCCCGTTCATCCGGCCCGATGAGAAGTCACCGGAGATGCAGTACTTGCGCGAGCGCCAAGCCGCGCTCGGCGGCAGCGTCCCCGTCCGCCGGCGCAACGTCGAGGCGCCGTTGCCGGTCCCGAAACTCGAAGCCTTCAAAGCGTTGCTCGAGGACAGCGGCGAGCGTTCGTTCTCGACCACGATGGCCTATACGCGCGCGCTCGCCGCGCTGATCCGCGATAAAGTCGTCGGCCCACGCGTGGTGCCGATCGTCTCGGACGAGACGCGCACCTTCGGCATGGAAGGGATGTTCCGCCAAGTCGGGATGTACTCGGCGCTCGGGCAGCTCTATCGTCCGCAAGATGCGGATCAGCTGATGTGGTACCGCGAGGACAAGACCGGGCAGATCCTTCAGGAAGGGATCGACGAGGCCGGTGCGATCTCGTCGTGGATCGCCGCCGGAACCGCATACTCCACGCACGGCGTGCAGACGATTCCGTTCTTCATCTTCTACTCGATGTTCGGGTTCCAACGCATCGGCGACTTCATCTGGGCCGCCGGCGACATGCGTTCGCGCGGATTCTTGCTGGGCGGGACGGCCGGGCGCACGACCCTCAACGGCGAGGGCTTGCAACACGAGGACGGCCAGAGCCACATCATGGCGTCGTTCGTCCCGAACTGCGTGTCGTACGACCCGACCTACGCCTACGAAATCGCCGTGATCATGCAGGACGGCCTGCGCCGCATGATCGGCGAGCAGGAAGACGTCTTCTACTACATCACCGTGATGAACGAGAACTACCATCATCCCGCGATGCCCGCGGGCGTCGAAGAGGGCATCATCAAGGGCCTCTACCCGCTTTCCAAGGGTGAGGGCAAGAAGAACGCACCGCGCGTGCGGCTGCTCGGCTCGGGCACGATCCTGCGCGAAGTCGAGGCCGCCGTCGACTTACTCAAAGAGTACGGAGTCGTCGCCGACGTGTGGAGCGCGACGAGCATGAACGAGCTGCGCCGCGACGGTCTCGCCGCGGAACGCTGGAACCTCTTGCACCCGAGCGAAAAGCCGCGCACCTCGTGGGTCGCGCAGCAGCTCGGCGGTTCGAACGATCCGGTGGTCTGCGCAACCGACTACATGAAGACCTACAGCGATCAGATCCGCCAGTTCGTCAACGCGCCGTTCGTTGCGCTCGGCACCGACGGTTTCGGCCGCAGCGACACGCGCGAAAAACTGCGCGAGTTCTTCGAGGTCGACCGCCGCTGGGTAGCGCTCGCCGCGCTCAAAACGCTCGCCGACGCGGGCACGATCGAAAAAGACGTCGTCGCGAAAGCGATCGGGACGTTCGGCCTCGACGCCGACAAGCCCAATCCGATGACGGTGTAGCTGTGGCAGTCACTGAGATCAAAGTGCCGGACATCGGCGGGTTCACCGACGTGCCGGTCATCGAAGTGCTCGTTGCGCCGGGCGATACGATCGAGAAAGACGCACCGCTCGTTTCGCTGGAGTCGGATAAAGCGACGATGGAAGTTCCCTCGACGCTGGCCGGAACGGTGAAAGACGTCAAGGTGAAGGTCGGCGACAAGGTCAGCGAGGGCGTCGTGCTCATCAGCGTCGAGACCGCCGACGCGGCGGCTACTGCTCCCGCTCCAACGCCTACGCCATCGGCGCCGGCGCCTGCCGCTGCTCCCGCTTCTGCGCCGAACGTGCCGGCTGCAAATGCGCCCGCCACGGTGACGGAGTTGCTCGTTCCCGACATCGGCGGCTTTACCAACGTTCCGGTGATCGGCGTGCTCGTCAGCACCGGCGACACGATCGAAAAAGACGCGCCGCTGGTCGAGCTCGAATCCGAAAAGGCGACGATGGAAGTTCCGGCCACGCTCGGCGGCCGCATTCGCGACGTCAAGGTTCGCGTCGGCGACAAGGTGTCGCAAGGCGACGTCCTGGCGATCGTCGAGGTGGCCGGCGCGCCGGCCGCACCCGCAGCCGCTGCACCTGCACCAGCACCCCCTGCACCGGCAGCTCCCGCACCAACTCCGCCTGCGCCGGTGGTTACAGCGACCGCACCGCCCGCAACGAACGGACATCCCGGCGGCGGTCTCGTCGTTCACGCGAGCCCCGCGATCCGCCGCTTCGCGCGCGAGCTCGGCGTGACGCTCGCGACCGTGCGCGGCAGCGGCCCGAACGGCCGCATCACGCGCGACGACGTGCAAGGGTTCGTCAAACAAACGCTGGCGAACGGTGCCCCCGCCGTAGCGACAGGCGCGAGCGCCGGCACCGGCTTGCAGCTCTTGCCGTGGCCGAAGGTCGACTTCGAGCGTTTCGGTCCGGTCGAACGCGTCCCGCTCACGCGCATCCAAAAGCTTTCGGGGCCGAACCTCGCGCGCAATTGGGTGATGATTCCCCACGTCACGCAATGCGAGGATGCCGACGTCACCGAACTCGAGGCCTTCCGCGTCGCGCTCAACGCCGAGCAAAAGGACGTCAAGGTCACGATGCTCGCGCTCATGATCAAAGCCGCGGTTGCCGCGCTCAAGAAGTTCCCCAGCGTCAACAGCTCGCTCGACGGCGAACAGCTCGTCCTCAAACAGTATTACAACATCGCCTTCGCTGCCGACACCCCGAACGGGCTTGTCGTCCCGGTCGTCCGCGACGCCGACAAGAAGGGCGTGTTCGACATCGCACGTGAAACGGGCGAACTCGCCAAAAAGGCGCGCGACGGCAAACTCGGTCCAGCCGACATCAGCGGTGCGACGTTCACGATCTCGAGCCTCGGCGGAATCGGCGGAACCTACTTCACCCCGATCATCAACGCGCCGGAAGTGGCGATCCTCGGCGCGTGCCGCACCGCGGTGCGGCCCGTCTGGAACGGTACGGAATTCAAACCGCGTACGATCCTGCCGCTCTCGTTCTCGTACGACCACCGGGTGATCGACGGAGCGTCGGCCGCCCGTTTCACGACCTTCCTCGCCGGCGTCCTCGCCGACATGCGTCGCACGTTACTTTAAGTCGAAACCAAGGTTCGCTTTCACCAGGTTCTAGGAGAGTTATGGCATCAATCAACGTCGACGCGGTCGTGATCGGCGCCGGACCGGGCGGGTACCACGCGGCGATCCGGCTCGGTCAGCTGGGCAAGAACGTCGTGTGCTTCGACCGCGACGAAGTCGGGGGCGTCTGCCTCAACTGGGGCTGCATTCCGACCAAGGCGCTGCTGCACGTCGGCGAGATCACGCGCCAGATCAACCACGCCGCGGAGATCGGGCTCAAGGTTGGGCAGGCCGAGGTCGATCGCGAGGGCGTCGTGGCCTTCAAAGACAAGGTCGTGAAGGCGAACGTCGGCGGCGTCGGCCAGTTGTTCAAAGCCAACAACGTCACGTTCGCCTACGGCGATGCATCGTTCACCGCCAAGAACAAGGTTGCGCTCAAGAAGAAAGACGGCACGACCGACGAGTACACCGCGCAAGCGATCGTGATCGCGACCGGCGGCGCGCCGATCAACGTTGCGGCTTGGCCGCACGACGGCGAAACGATCATCAACTCCGACGACGCCGTCCAGCTCAAACGCATTCCCAAGAACCTGCTCATCGTCGGCGGCGGGGTGATCGGACTCGAATTCGCGACCGTCTACGCGCGCTTCGGCGCGAAGGTGCTGGTCATCGAGGCGCTGCCGAACATCTTGACGGGCACAGATCTCGAGATCTCGAAAACGCTGGCCCGCATCCTCAAGAAGCAGGGTATCGAGATCGCTCTCTCCACGAAGGTGGAGTCGCTCGAGAAAACCGGCGCAAACAGCGTCAAGGCGACGTTCAACGGCGAGTACACGAGCAACAAGCCCGAGACGCGCGAGTTCGACCAGGTGCTCGTCGCGGTCGGACGCCGTCCGGTCACCGACACGCTCAACCTCGCCGCCGCCGGCCTCAAGGCGAACGATAAGGGTTTCATCGACGTCGACGCGCAGCGCAAGACGTCGGTCGACGGCATCTACGCGATCGGCGACGTCACCGGCGGTCCGCTGCTCGCCCACAAGGCGATGAAGGAAGGCGTCGTGGCCGCTGAAGTCATCGCCGGCGATCGCGCCTCGGCCTTCGATCCGGTCGCGATTCCGAACTGCGTGTACACCGATCCCGAAGTTGCTACCGTCGGGCTCTCCGAAGAGGAAGCCAAAGCGGCGGGTTACACGATCAAGATCGGCAAGTTCCCGCTCTTGGCCTCGGGCCGCGCGCGCACGATGAACGAAACCGACGGCTTGATCAAGTTGATCGGCGATGCGAAGACCGACGCGCTGCTCGGCATGCACATCGTGGCGCCGCAAGCCGAATCGCTAATCGGCGAAGGAGTAATTGCGCTCGAAATGGGCGCGACGGTCGAAGACATCGGCCTTTCGATCCACCCGCACCCGACGCTCACCGAATCGATCATGGACGCCGCCGAAGCAATGCACGGTAAAGCGATCCACATCCCCAACCCCAAGCCCGCCAAAACACCCGCGGCGGTCTGACGGAAGGCGCAACGCACGTGGCGGCCGTCCGGCTTCTTGACCTGGGGCGGCGTCCGTACCGCGAGGTGTGGGCGCTGCAGCGGCAGCTGCATGCTGCGGTTGCCGATGGGCACGAGCCGGAAACGTGGTTGTTCGTCGAGCACGATCCGGTAATCACGCTCGGGCGCAAGGCCAAGCCGGACAACGTCTTGCTTCCGCGGGCGTTGCTCGAGGCTCGCGGCGTAGATGTCGTGGAAGTCGAGCGTGGCGGCGATGTCACCTATCACGGGCCGGGGCAGCTTGTTGTGTATCCGATTCGCAAGTTGCCGCGCTTTCGCGAGGTCGTGCCGTTCGTGTCGGCATTGGAACACGCGGTGATCGCGGCCTTGGCGACGTTCGGCATAACGGCGGAGGGGCGCAAGGAACATCGCGGCGTGTACGTCGGTGAGAACGCGATTTGCGCGGTCGGACTAGCGGTCCAAAAGATGACGTCCTTGCACGGGCTGGCGCTCAACGCCGACACAGCGCTCGACTACGATCGTTTGATCACGCCGTGCGGAACGCCGCAGTTCGGCATTACCTCGATTTCAAGCGAACTCGGGCGCGACGTCAGTTGGGCTGAGGCCCGCGACGTACTGCTGCCGGCGCTTGAAGCGGAGTTCGGCGTGCGTTTCGAACGCAGCGCCGCAACCGTACCGCTGCTGGCGGCGTCGAGATAACCGAGTCATGGAAACGATCGACCTGATCGACCCGCAGCCGCCGCGCAAGCCGCCGTGGCTCAAAGTGCAGTTGCCGCGCGGCGATGCCTACGAAAACGTCAAGGCCAACGTGAAGCGGCTCGATCTGCACACCGTGTGCCAAGAGGCGATGTGCCCGAACCTCGGCGAGTGCTGGGGCGCCGGCACCGCCACGATCATGATACTGGGCGACACGTGCACGCGTGGCTGTCACTTCTGCAACGTAAAGACCGGCTCGCCGAAGGGCGAGGTCGATTGGCTCGAACCCAAACGCGTGGCCGAAGCGGTCGCCGAACTGGGCTGGAGCTACCTCGTGCTGACCGCGGTCGACCGCGACGACCTGGCCGACGGCGGCGCCACGATCTTCGCCAACACCGTGCGCCAGATCCACAAAAAATCGCCCGGCGCCAAGGTCGAGTGCCTGACCGGCGATTTCGCCGGCGACCTCGCGGCGCTCGACATCGTGCTCGACGCGCGACCCGAGGTCCTCGCGCACAATCTCGAAACGGTCCGCCGCTTACAAGACACCGTGCGCGACCGGCGCGCAACCTACGAGCAATCGCTAACCGTACTGAGGCACGCCAAAGCGAGTGGCAAAGTGCGCTACACGAAGACCTCGCTGATGCTCGGCCTCGGCGAGACCGATGCCGAGATCGAGCAGGCCATGGACGACGCGCGCGCGGCCGGCGTCGACATCTTCACCATGGGCCAGTACCTGCAGCCCACCAAGCGCCACCTCACCGTGGTTGAGTACGTCACGCCGGAAAAGTTCGCACACCTGCGCGACCTCGCGCTGACGAAGGGCTTCCGCCAAGTGGTCTCGAGCCCGCTCTCCCGCAGCTCCTACCACGCCGAACAAGCCTTCAGCTAGGCACCACTACGAGCGACGATTACGGCTGTCCCTCGACAAGCTCGGGATGACATAAAATTTGACGTTGTCTGCTTTAGCAATGACATAAATTGGCGTGTCTGCTTTATCGATGTCATCCCGAGCTTGTCGAGGGACAGCCGCAGTCACGGCGATTAGCGCCCCGATTGCAGAATTAAGCTAGCTACGCGTAGACTCCGCGCATTTTCATCGAGCGCACGACGCGGTCGATCGCGACCATGTAGGCGGCCGTGCGATAGGGAATCTTCCGCGCGTGCGCGACTTCGCGCACCTTGCGGAAGTTCGTGAGCAGCTTTTCCTCGAGGCGCTCGTTCACTTCCGACTCTCGCCAGAAGTAGCCCTGGCGGTCTTGTACCCATTCGAAGTACGAGACGATCACGCCGCCGGCATTCGCGATGATGTCCGGAACGACGATCGTTCCCTTGCGCTGGAAGATGCGATCGGCTTCGGGCGTCGTCGGTCCGTTCGCGCCCTCGACGATGAGCTTCGCGTGAACGCGCTCGGCATTCTCGGCGGTGAGCACCTCTTCGAGCGCGGCCGGCACGAGCACCTCACACTCGACCTCGAGCAGCTTCTCGTTCGAGATGCGCTGGCCGCCGCGGTACCCTTCGAGCGAGTGATGCTCCTGGGCGTAGGCGATCGCGCCCGCGACGTCGATGCCGTTGCGGTTGACGTATCCGCCGCTGACGTCGGAAATTCCGATCACCTTGCAACCGCCCGCAGCGAGCATCTTCGCCGCGACCGATCCGACGTTGCCGAAACCTTGGACCACGACGCGAGCTTCGGCCGGCGCGATGCCGAGGTGCCGTAGCTCCTCGAACGCCACGAGCGAGACGCCGCGCCCGGTCGCCTCGACCCGGCCCAGCGAACCGCCGATCTCGACCGGCTTGCCGGTGACGACGCCGGGTACGGTGGTGCGCATGTGCATCGAGTAGGTGTCCATGAACCAGGCCATGATTTGGGGGGTCGTGCCGACGTCGGGCGCGGGCACGTCTTTGTCGGGGCCGACGACCTCGACCAGTTCGGCCGCGTAGCGCCGGGTGATGCGCTCGAGTTCGCCCTGGGAGAGCTGGCTCGGGTCGCAGGTGACGCCGCCTTTACCGCCGCCGAACGGCAGGTCGACGACGGCGCACTTCCAGGTCATCCAGAACGCCAGCGCGGTCACCTCGTCGAGCGTCACCCCCGGGTGGTAGCGGATGCCGCCCTTGGCCGGGCCGAGCGCGAAGTTGTACTGAACCCGGTAGCCGGTGTAGACCTCGAGGCTGCCGTTATCGCGTTGGAAGGGGATCGAGAAGATGATCTGGCGCGAGGGGTGGGTCAGGATCGCCCGCAGCCCCGGCTCGAGGTTGAGCAGCGATGCCGCCTCGTCGAAATAGCGCATCGCGTCCCCGAAAACCGAGACGTCCCGAACCGTCGTGGTCATAGCGCCTTGACTCCCGGTAAGCGTTTCCAACGTATTGGCCATTTGGCGAAATCCCCCGTCCTAATAACGGCCGCTTGGAGGTCAAACGTTACACCGTTAAACGTTAAAGCGAAATTCGACGACGTCGCCCTCGCGCATCACGTACTCCTTGCCCTCGCTGCGGATCTTCCCAAGCGCCCGCAAGGCCTCGAGGGTCCGGTACTGGACGTAGTCGGCGTAATCGACGACCTCGGCCCGGATGAAGCCCCGCTCGATGTCGCTGTGAATCTTGCCCGCCGCCTGCGGCGCTTTGGTCCCCTTTTCGATCGTCCAGGCGCGGCTTTCTTGTTCGCCGGTCGTCAGAAACGTCATCAAGCCGAGCAGATCGTAGGCCTCGACGATCAGCCGGTCGAGTCCCCCGGCCGTAATGCCGTAGTCCTCCCGGAATGCCGCTGCCTCGTCGTCGGTCAGGCCGGCGAATTCCGACTCGATCTTGCCCGAAAACGCGATCGCGCGGCTGCCCTCGGCCGCGGCGTGAGCCACAACGGCCTGCACCATCGGCCCCGGCGCCGTGATCTGCGCCTCGTCGATGTTGGCGACGTAGAGCATCGGCTTCGCGCTGAGCAGAAACAGCTCGCGCGCCAATACCGCCTCCGGCGAGCCGGCCGGGAAGGAGCGCGCCGGTCGGTTCGCTTCGAGGGCCGCCGCGAGATTGTCGAGGGCCGCGAGCTGCGGCGCTTGCTTCGGGTTGGCGCGCACCTCGCGCGCCAGCCGCTCGCGCCGCTTCGCCACCGTCGCAAGGTCGGCGAGCGCCATTTCGATGGCCACGATTTCGATGTCGCGGAGCGGATCGGGCGTCCCTTCCACGTGCGTGACGTTGGGGTCGTCGAAGCAGCGCACCACCATCGCCACGGCGTCGGTCTCGCGGATGTGCGAGAGGAACGCGTTGCCGAGTCCTTCGCCGGAGGCCGCGCCGCGCACCAAGCCCGCGATGTCGACGAAGCGCACGGTGGCGTGCACGATCTTTTTCGAGGCGCTTATCTCAGCCAGCGTCTCGAGCCGCGGGTCGGGGACGGGGACCTCGCCGATGTTGGGTTCGATCGTCGCGAACGGGTAGTTCGCGGCGAGCGCTTGCGCCGAGCGGGTCAGCGCATTAAAGATCGTCGACTTCCCGACGTTCGGGAGGCCGACGATGCCGCACGCCAGAGCCACCTACGAAACCTGCGACATTTGGCGAGCCGTGCGATAGAAAAGCATCGGTCTTGGGTTATGCCTCATCGAAGGATTCGCCCTTGGCCCGTCGGAGTTACCATGATGCGGCAGATGAAGGTCGACAAACTCGGAATCGATTTGCTGACGCACGATCCGGTGGTCATCCTGAAGGACCTCGAAGGCAAGCGCTACCTGCCGATCCTGATCGGCCCCTTCGAGGCCACCGCCATCGCCCTCGCGCTGGAAGGGACGGCCGTCCCGCGGCCGCTCTCGCACGACCTGATGCGCGCGCTGCTGGAGTCGCAGCACTCCAAGCTCGAACAAATCGTCATCCACGACATCAAGGACTCGACGTTTTTCGCTAAGCTCATCATCCGCACGAACGGCGAAGTCCAGGAGATCGACGCGCGGCCCTCCGACGGCATCGCGCTCGCGCTGCGCATGCAAGCGCCGATTTTCGTGACCGACAAGATCGCGCTCGAAGAGTCCGTCCCGGACAAGAAAGCCGAAATCCAGGACACACACAAATTCAAGAAATTCATCGACGAACTCAAACCCTCGGACTTCATAGAATAACCGGGGCGAATTACATTGGCGAAGGACGGCGCTGAGGTCGGCGTTTACGGTGGCTCGGGCTTTTATAGCCTCATGGAGAACCCGCGCGAGATTTGGGTGGAGACGCCCTACGGCGCGCCCTCGGATAAAATTGCGCTGGGTGAGATTGCCGGGCGCAAGGTGGCGTTTCTGCCGCGGCACGGCAAGGATCATCGCTTTCCGCCGCAGTCGATCAACTACCGCGCCAACGCATGGGCGTTCAAAGAGCTGGGCATCACCCGCATCCTCGGGCCAACCGCTTGCGGCTCGCTGCAAGCCCACGTGAAGCCGGGCTCGATGGTCGTCGCCGATCAGATCGTCGACCGCACGAGCGGCCGCAAGGACACGTTTTACGACGGCCCGATTACGACGCACGTCAGCTTCGCCGACCCCTACTGCTCGCAGATGCGCCCGATCGCCGTCAAAGCGCTGCGCGACCTCAACATCGAGACGCACGAGACGGGCACGATCGTCGTCATCCAGGGCCCGCGCTTCTCGACGCGCTCGGAATCGAAGTGGTTCTCGAGCCTGGGCTGGGAGGTCATCAACATGACCAACTACCCGGAGTCCTATCTCGCGCGCGAACTCGAGATGTGTTACCTGAACATTTCGCTGATCACCGACTACGACGTGGGTCTCGAAGGTCAGGGCGGGATCAAACCGGTCTCGCACGCCGAGGTGATCGAAGTCGTCGCCAGAAACAACGAGCGGGTGAAGCAAGGGATCTTCAAAATCATCGCGGCGCTGCCCAGGGAACGCACCTGTGCGTGCGGTTCGGCGCTCGCGGGCGCGCGCTGATCGTGCCGTCGTGAGACCCGCGCGCGAACGCATCGATTTCTCGGTCTATTTTCGGGCCTTCGCGGCCTTCGCCCGCAACCCGACGGTGATCGTGCTGCCGCTGCTGGCGAGCGTGATCGGCGTGTTCGTCGCGCAGCTTTCCGACGTCACCGGCGGCGGCTTGATCGGCAGTTTGACGGCCTTTCTCGTGCTCTTGATCCAGTTGTTCGCGCTCGGCGTGTCGATCATCATCGGCGACATGGGGTGGCGCCGCGGTTCGGTGCCGTTCGACGAGGCCTGGCAAGACGCGCGCCGCAAGGGCCGCGACATCCTCTTCGCCGCATTCGGGTTCACGTTCGTCTTCAGCATCGCGCAATATACGACGACGCTGATCGGCAGCGTCGGCATCATCGTCATGGCGTTGGCCGTGTACTTCCTGATTTACGCGATCGCTGCCGCGGCGATCGGCGGCATCCCGGGCGGTGCGGCTATCAGCGTGTCGATCGAACGCGTGAAGAGCGCGCCGATGACGGCCGCACTGCTCACGGTAGTCAGCTTCGTCTTGCTCTTTTACGTGGGCCAGTTCATCGACGCATGGATTTTCGGTCTGGCCGGGCTCGGCTCGCCGATCGTCGCGATGTTGCTCGGCGCCGCCGTGCGCTCGGTCCTCACCGGCTACATCGCGATCGTGATGGCGAAGGTCTACACCGACGTCTCGTTCACGATGCCGCGCTGGTAGCCACCAGCGCCATCTTCGCCAAATCCGCGACCAGCGCGGGCGAAACGTTGGTGCGGGCGATGCGTTCGGCGTCGCCGAGCGCGCCGAGCGCGCGGGCGATGGCGAGCGGATCGCGCCGCGGCAACCGGCCGATGCGCTCGGCCTGATCGCGCGCGAGCAACGGCACCTCGGTGCCGCCGACGGATAGCGCAAGCCAGTCGCGAGTGAGCGTCTTCACGACCTCGAGCCCTTCCTCGAGCGTCGGCCGCGCCGCCCAACCGGCGGCGTCGGGATTCCCGCCTTCGAGCGTTTCGAAAAACCAGGTCACCGCGGCATCACGCATCGTGCCCTCGCCGCCGAGCAGCGCCCGCGCGCGGGTCGCGCTGCCGCCGGCGATTCCGGCGGCGTAGGCGGCAACGTCGGGCTCAACGCCCTCGCGTTCGAGAACCGTTGCGACTTCGCGGTTGGTCAGCAACGGAAACGTCACCTCGACCAAACGCGAGCGCACGGTCGGCAACAGCCGCGCAACCGCGGTCGTCGTCAGCAACAGGACAACTTGCGGCGGCGGTTCTTCGAAAAACTTCAGCAGCGCGTTCGCGGCTTCGCGCGTGAACTCGACGTCGCCCAGCACGAATACGCGCCAGCCGCCGGCGTAGGAATGCATCGAGAGCTGCCGCACGAGGTCGCGCGCGGTCGCTTCCTCGGCGACGTGGAAGCCGGTGCCGTCGCGCTCGCCGATCTTCACCTGACCCTCGGCGACGTACAGGTCGGGGTGAACGCCTCCGGCAACCCGCGTGCAGCCGCTGCACGTGCCGCAGTAGCCGAGCAGCGTCGTTTTCGGGGTGACGCAGAGCAGCGATTGGGCCAGCCGCAGCGCGAACGTCTTCTTCCCGACGCCGGCCGGACCGGCGAAGAGGTAGCCGTGCGAGAGCGTCGCCGCGGTCAATCCCTCGAAGAAGTGCGTGGGGCCGGCCGCGCCGACGAGTTCGAACCGGCCGTCGATCACGGGGCCGCCGCCCGCCGGGCGGCGATCGCAGCGTGAGCGGCAGCCAGAACGCTCGCCGGGGGTTGCGTGCCGTCGAGAACCACGAAGCGGTGACTGAAGCGCTTTACCAATTCTTGATATCCGGCGCGGACGCGCCCGTGAAAGGCGAGGTCTTCCCGCTCCATGCGGTCGGCTTCTCCGCGCGCCCGCACGCGGGCGAGCGAGAGCTCGGGCGGGATGTCGATCAGGAGCGTCAGATCGGGGCTGATCCGGCTCGTCGCCAGCAGCGACAGCTCGAGCAGCATCTCGATATCGAGCCCCCGGCCGAACCCTTGGTAGGCGACCGTCGCGTCGAAGTAGCGATCGCAGAGGATCGTCATGCCGGCCCGCGCCGCCGGGACGATCACCGCGGCCACATGCTGGGCGCGGTCGGCGCTCATCAGGAGCGCTTCAGCCAGCGGGTCGATCGCGCTCGCGGGATCGCGCCAGATTTGGCGAATACGGTCGCCTAATGGCGTACCGCCAGGTTCGCGGGTAACGAGGACGTTTTCGCCGCGAGCCCGTAGGTCGTCGTTCAACGCGGCGATGAGCGTCGACTTTCCAGCGGCTTCAATGCCCTCGAACGTGATAAACACCGCCGTGGACTTCGCCATCGGTAAGCCTGGCTCCGGGAGAGCGTATTGTTCAACGAGCTGACCAAACTGTTCAGTGGGAAGCAGAAAGAACGGCGCCACTCGCCTCGCAAGAAGGTGCGGTTCAACATTTCCTGGGTGCGGAACGGCAACGAGCTGATCCCCGGAATTGGGATGGAGATCTCGCTCAACGGCTTGCTGTTCGCTACCAAGTCTCCGCCCGGCGTTCCCGACTTCGACATCATCATGGAAATCGGCAGCCGCAAGATTCGCACGCGCCTGAAGACGGCGCGGAGCGGCTCGATCCTGCGCGAGAACATGCAGTGGACGCTCATCGGTGCGACCTTCAGCGGCATCGCCGCCGACGACTACGACGCGCTGGTTCGCTTCTGCAAAGACATGCCGGAAGTCAGCAACAAAGCCGCCGCGGAGCTGGCGGCGATGGACAGGAACGACGACGCCTACCGCATGCTGCCGATGCGCGTGCAGCAGCACGTGCTCGACGCGCTCATTCGCCTGGGCCGCTTGGATATGCCGCAACCCAACCAGCAGCCGCTGCTGCGCATGTCGCACCTCGGAACCGACAAGGGCAAGCAGCGGCTGGCGGTCCACAGCCGCATCGCCGGCGGGCACGGCGAAGATCCGCAGGCCTTCGATTCGGTGATCGTGATCGACGAATCAGGTGGCGTAAAAGTCGAGTCTTAAAGAATTCGCTTAGGCTTCGGATTTATAGATGCGCACGCGCCGGTTCGGTTCGAGGCCGGTGCTGCGCGACTGCAGGCGGTAGCGTTCGGCCAGCTGGTGCTGCTGGCGGCGCACGTACGACGTTTGCGGTGAGAGCTCCACCGCCCGGCTGTCGAGCAGCACTTGGTAGACCGCTTCCTCGGCCTCGCGCATCGCGATCTCTTCGACGTCGAGCGCGGGCAAGTTGAAGACGTCCTTGAGCGCCGACTGGATCTGCGTCGTCGTGTTCGTCTTGATCGAGTAGATCGGCACGTTCTCGGCCGCGATCGCCTTGAGCCGCTCGGACTCCTTGCGCTCGAGCGCCTTCAGCGTGACGACCACGTCGGCATCGTCCCACTTGCGTGCGATCGATGCGTTGACGCGCAGGTTCTGGATCGCACGTTCGATCTTGTTGCGCGATACGCCGTAGGGAAAGATCATCAGCGCGCGATCGCTCTCGCCGGCAGCCTCGCCGCCGACCCCGAACAGCATCTCGTCCTCGCGCTGCTGCGTGCGCGGTTGCGCGAGCACGTCGCCGACCGCGATGGCGGCCGGATCGGCCTCTTGCACGATGTCGAACACGCCGCTCGCCGTGCGCTGGCGGACTTCGGGCTGCGGCGTATAGCCGCGCAGGAGCGCATCGACGACTTCGCCGACGTTTTGATGGATCGCCAGCCGATCGCGATCTTGGATCTCGATCAACACGTCGAACGTCGGCGGCGCCTTGCGTTCGAGCACGGTTTTGCGCGTACCGCGGCGGCGCGCTTCCTCGTCGGAGAGCGTGACCGCGGCGATGCCGCCCATGAGATCCGCCAAGGTCGGGTTCATCAGCAGGTTCTCGAGCGTCTGCCCGTGCGCCGTACCGATCAGTTGCACGCCGCGTTCGGCGATCGTGCGCGCGGCCAGCGCTTCGGCCTCGGTGCCGATCTCGTCGATCACGATCACTTGCGGCATGTGGTTCTCGACCGCTTCGATCATCACGTTGTGCTGCTGCGAGGGAATCGTCACCGGCATCCGGCGCGCGTGCCCGATCCCGGGATGCGGGATGTCGCCGTCGCCGGCGATTTCGTTGGACGTATCGACGATGACGACGCGTTTGCGGTCTTCGCTCAACACGCGCGCGCATTCGCGCAGCATCGTCGTCTTGCCGACGCCCGGACGGCCGAGCAAACAGATCGACTTCCCGCTGCGAATCACATCGAGGATGATGTCGATCGTGCCGTACACCGCGCGACCCACGCGGCACGTGAGACCGACGATGTTTCCGGTGCGATTGCGAATCGCGCTGATGCGATGCAGCGTTTGCTCGATGCCCGCGCGATTGTCTCCGCCGAACGGCGAGAGATGCGAAACGACCGCTGCCATGTCTTCGTGCGTCACCGGGTGATCGGTGAGGAAGACGAAGTCGTCTTCGAAGCGGGCTTCCGGTCTGCGACCGAGGTCGAGTACGACTTCGATCACGTCGTCGACGTTGGGGAGCCGGATGAGCGCCTGGCGGATCGGGAGGGGGAAGATATCGAGGAGCTGTGTGAGCTCCCAGTTGGGAACGAAGGACTCGGCGTTAACGGCCAACTTCCATCCTCAATTGTCTATGATGTTCGCCCCGCCGCGGCGGTGCGACACGCCAGCCTTTCGTGCGCCCGGGTCGCGCACCTTTATCAGGCCTGGAGCAGGGTCGTGTCCGCGTAACGTTCGCCGACGACGGGCGCGGCCGTGACGATGCCGTCGATTTCGGCGAGTTCGGCCGGCGAAAGCACGATGTCCACCGCAGCCAGGTTGTCGAGCAAATGCGCGACGTGCTTGGTGCCCGGAATGGGGACCGTACCAGGCCGTTTCGACATCACGAAAGCCAGCGCCAACTGCGCCGGCGAGCAGCCGCGCCGTTCGGCCAGCGCCTTGAAGCGATCGATGACCGGCCGATTCGCTTCGAACGCCTTGAAGCGCGGATAGCCCTTGCGGTTGTCGTTGTCGGCAAGGTCCGCGTACGAGTTGATCGTGGCGGTGAAGAAGCCGCGGCCCAGCGGGCTGTACGCCACGAGACCGACGCCGAGCTCATCCAGCGCGGCGAACATTTTTTCCGGTTCGCGCGACCACGGTGAATATTCGTTTTGCACGGCCGCGATCGGATGAACCTTGTGCGCGCGGCGCAGCGTGGGTTCGGCGACTTCCGAGAGACCGAGATAGCGGACCTTGCCGGCGCGCACCAGTTCGGCCATCGCACCGACCGTCTCTTCGATCGGCACTTTCGGGTCCACCCGGTGCAGGTAGTACAGGTCGATCGTCTCGATGCCGAGCCGCCCGAGCGACGCATCGCACGCGGCCCGCACGTGGACCGGCGAGCCGTCGACCACGAGGGCGCCGCCCGGACCTTTGCCGCCGCCGCCTGGCCGCGTAAAGCCGAATTTGGTTGCGATCTTCACGCGGTCGCGGACGTTCGCCAGCGCCTTGCCAACGAACACTTCGTTCTGCGAGCCACCGTACACGTCGGCCGTGTCGAACAACGTGATGCCGCCGTCAACCGCCGCTTCGATCACGCGCATCGATTCCGTGACGTCAGCCGTGCCGTAGTGGCCGGCGATCATCATGCAGCCCAGACCCTCCGCCGAAACGGTCAAGCCTTGCGTTCCGAGTGCGACCGTTTTCATGCTATCCCCCCGGGACGCGGTCTTCTAAGAAGCGCAGGAGCCGCCAGGCAAAGTAAAGCGAATGGCTGCCCGGCTCGTCGAGCGGGTCGCCGATCCAAAAGTGGGCCACGTTCTGGACGACCGTGCGCGCCCAAAAGCCCGCTTGCTTGAGCGCCAACAAGAACGACTCGGACTGCGAGCGCGGATCGACGATGTCGTCAAAAGTGCTCCAAGCAATCAGAAATGCCGGGCCGTTGTTGGCCGTGATGGCGTGGCTCGTCGCCGACGCCTCGAAATAGAGCTGCCGATTCTGGGCCAGCGGAACGCCGAGGAAGTTCTGCGTAAAGTTGTCATCGGGCCGAATGGAGACGTCGTGCTGCCACTGCGCGGCCAGATCGTAGACGCCGACGATCCCGATCACGGCTTGGACTTGTGGCCGCTCGGTCAGCCCGACGAATGCGGCGAGAAGCGCGCCGGCGGAATCCCCCATCAGCACGATGCGGGCCGGATCGACGTTCAGTTCGGCGGCGTGCTCGCGCACGTAGCGGATCGCGGTGCGCACGTCGTCGAGGGCCGCCGGATAGCGATTCTGGTCCTTGCGCACGAGCCGATAGTCGATCGACAACAGGCTGTAGCCGTGCCCGGCGAGCCACGGCCCGAGATACTTGTAGGCGGTGCGGACGCCGCCGCGCCAGCTGCCGCCGTGCATTGCAATGACGACCGGCACCGCCTTGGACGAATCCGAAAGGTAGGCGTCGGCGTACAGATCCTCACCGCCGGGACTCGCAAACACGAAGCTGCGCGTGCTCATACGGAAACCGGTCCTTTCACTCGACAACGACGCGGATCGTCTTGAGATCCCCGTCGTAGGGGCCCTGCATCCGCACGCCCGCCTTCTTTTCCAACTCCAAGTACGAGATGATCTCGCGCGTGATTTCTTCGCCCGGCGAAATCACCGGAATCCCGGGCGGATATGGCGTGATCACCTCGGCGCAAATGCGGCCGGCGCTCTTCTTGAACGGCACGAATTCGGTGCGCGCCAGAAACGCTTCGCGCGGCAGGATGCGCAAGGGCGGAATGCGCGGCAGTTTGTAGGTGCCGCGTTTCAACCGTGCATCCAAGACGCCGGATGGCGAAAAAATGTCGACCGGCCGGTCTTCGCGCGAGAGCTCGCGTACCCCGAAGACCAGCTCGTCGGCCGCAGCGGGCGTCGTACCGATCGTGAACAGCGCAAGCGTGTTGAACAGGTCGGCCAATTCGCACTGCACGTTGTAGCGGCGGCGCAGGATCTCTTCGGCTTCGTAGCCGGTGTACCCGAGCCGCTTGACGGTGATCGTCACCTTCGTCGGATCGAGGTCGAACACGCCCGGCCGGCCTTCGAGTTCTTCGCCGAAGCAGTACACGTTCGGAATGTCGTTGAGGCGGCGGCGCGCGTCGTTCGCGATCTCGATCGTACGCGAAAGCAGCGCCGGACCGTCGAGCGCCATCTGCCGCCGCGCAACGTCGAGTGAGGCCACGAGCACGAGATTGGGCGAGGTCGAGAGGAACAGCTTGTAGACGGCTTGCAGCCGATCCAGCTTGATGCGGTTGCCTTGGACGTGCAGCATCGCCGTCTGCGAGAGCGAGCCGAGCATCTTGTGCGTCGAGTTGATGCACATGTCGACCCCGGCTTCCATCGCCGACACCGGCAGCGCCGGATGGAAGTGGAAGTGCGGGCCCCACGCTTCGTCGACCAGCACCGGGATATCGTACTCGTGCGCAACCGCTACGATGCCGACTAAGTCGGCGGCGACACCGTAGTACGTCGGGCTGACGACGCACACGGCCTTGATGTCGGGATGGGCCTCGAGCGTCGCGCGCACCGTCTGCGGCGTGACGGTGTGATCCATGTGCAGCTCTTCGTCGACTTCCGGCTGCATCCAGACCGGATAGCCGCCGCTCATGATCAAGCCACCCATCGCGCTCTTGTGTGAGTTGCGCGGGATCGCGACCTTCTCGCCCGGGTTCAGCGCGGCCATCATCATGCACTGATTGCCGCTGGTCGAACCGTTGATCAGGAAGAACGTGTGCTCGGCGCCGAACGCGTCCGCCGCCAGCTCCTGTGCCTC
>Ga0209415_10002584_pt1 | contig 33946 bp, 25 predicted proteins | sample PeaSoiSIISIP2007_FD_187696 | JGI IMG/M metagenome (GOLD analysis project Ga0209415, IMG submission 187696) | Peat soil microbial communities from Weissenstadt, Germany - SII-SIP-2007 (SPAdes) (version 2) | ecosystem: Environmental > Terrestrial > Soil > Wetlands > Peat | place: Germany... | reverse complement strand
CTCATCTTCAAGATCCTGCAGGCGCAAAGTGAAAAAGAAGGACACATCTTCGCCGAAGGTGTGTTGGAGATCCTCCCAGACGGCTACGGCTTTTTGCGTTCGCCCGACTACAACTATCTGCCCGGGCCCGACGACATTTATGTGTCGCCGTCGCAAATCCGCAAGTTCGATTTGAAAACCGGCGACACCATCAGCGGCCAGGTACGCCCGCCGCATGAGGGCGAGAAGTACTTTGCGCTGGTCAAGATCGAGGCGGTCAATTTCGAATCGCCCGACGAGGCCCGCAACAAAATTCTGTTCGACAACCTGACGCCGCTGTATCCGCAGGAACGCTTGAAGCTCGAAACCGTGAAAGAGAATATCAGTGCTCGGGTCATGGACCTGCTCACGCCGCTGGGCAAGGGACAGCGCGGGCTGATCGTTTCGCCACCGCGCGCCGGCAAAACCATGCTGCTGCAGAACGTGGCGAACTCGATTACTACGAATCACCCTGAAGTCGTGTTGATGGTGCTGCTGATCGACGAGCGCCCGGAAGAAGTCACCGACATGCAGCGTTCGGTCAAGGGCGAGGTCATTTCCTCGACCTTCGACGAGCCTGCGGCGCGCCATGTGCAGGTTGCAGAAATGGTAATCGAGAAGGCTAAGAGGCTGGTCGAGCACAAGCGCGATGTGGTCATTTTGCTGGATTCCATTACGCGCCTGGCGCGCGCCTACAACACCATCGTTCCGCCCTCGGGCAAGGTGCTGTCGGGCGGCGTCGATTCGAATGCTCTGCAGCGTCCGAAGCGATTTTTCGGATCGGCACGCAATATCGAGGAAGGCGGCTCGCTCACCATCATAGCTACCGCCCTCATCGACACCGGTTCGCGCATGGACGACGTGATCTTTGAAGAATTCAAAGGCACGGGCAATTCCGAAATCATTCTCGACCGGAAGCTGGTGGATAAGCGGACGTTCCCGGCGATTGATATTCAACGATCGGGCACGCGCAAGGAAGAGCTGCTGATTCCGAAAGAGGATTTGCAGCGTGTCTGGGTGCTGCGCAAGGTGCTGAACCCGTTGTCGCCGGTCGAAGCCATGGAGTTGCTGATTGAGCGGCTGGCCAAGGCGACTACGAATAGTGAATTCCTGGCTAAGATGAGTTCGTTGTAGGTTGTGGGGAGGGGCGTTCCGCCCCGCCCGCCGCCATCTCTATTCTAAGGTCGTTGCTTCGCGGTGCGCATCCGCCCACCAGGCCCACGGCACCACCAGCCACATCGCCATCGCACCCAGGGCGAGTTGATGAGGGTTGGGAGGCGGTGGTCCGAAGGTCGCTGCCAGCCATCCTAGAAACAGGAACGCGATCAAACTCCAGAGCGCGTATTTGCCAACCCGGTCGCGGGCGCGAGTCGCGCTGACATAGAGCCAGATGCCCGCCGCGAAGAACAGAATCTCCAGAGAAAGTGAGGCCGGCCACGAGTTCCAAAGCCCGAGCCCGTACTTCGGACCGCCGGGCCAGAGCGGCAGATCCGGGCGATGCACCAGAAAATCCAGCACCCAGTGACTGAGCACCAGACTGCCCAGTACCCATGCTCCCCGTGTATAGCGCCGAAGCAGGTAGTAGGCGAGTCCGACGGCGAGCGCCCAGCGGACCGCCATGGTGAGGCTGTGCGAGAGGGGATAGTCGTAGAAATCCAGAGCCTGGACCTTGGTGATGCCGGGCGCCACTCGCACATGCTCCAGGCCGAGCAACAGAAACACGGGCCAGAGCAAGTCCAGAAACTGCGCGCCGGCAATCAGGGTGCCGAGCGAAGTTCGCGGAGCCAGACGCTTGGCGGCTAGGGCTACTCCAAAATGGCCGATGAACATGCTACCAAGCTAACAAATCCGCATCGGAGGCGCGAGTTCGCCTCTCACCAAATCAAGAACGCCATCCAGTTGCGCTGGATGGCGTTTTTTCACCTCTGAAATTGCGGGCTCTCCGACCCGCTGGACGGGCGAGAGCGCCCGTCCCCACACGAGCAATTCGCTTACTCCGAACTGATTCTCATGCCGTAGAACGAGCGGTACACGAAGAAGTAGGAAACGGCGAAGAAGGCTAACGCCAGCACCGTCGTCAGAGCGGTAGCGTGACCATTGGGCTTGAGCGTTTCCGCCAGTTCAACGGCCAACAACCCAAACAGCGTGGTGAACTTGATGACCGGGTTCATGGCCACCGAAGACGTGTCCTTGAAAGGATCGCCCACCGTATCGCCAATCACCGTGGCGTCGTGCAGCGGCGTGCCCTTCTGCTTCAGTTTGGTTTCGACAATCTTCTTGGCGTTGTCCCAGGCGGCGCCAGCGTTGGCCATGAAGATGGCCTGGTAAAGGCCGAAGATCGCAATCGAGATCAGATAGCCGATGAAGAAGAAGGGTTCCACGAAGGCGAAGGTCAAGGTCCCGAAGAAGACGGCGAGGAAGATGTTGAACATGCCCTTCTGCGCGTACTTGGTGCAGATTTCAACCACTTTCTTGCTGTCGGCGACCGATGCCTTCTCTGCGCTCTCGAGTTTGATGTTGGCCTTGATGAACTCGACGGCGCGATAGGCGCCGGTGGTCACGGCCTGGGTGGATGCGCCGGTGAACCAGTAGATCATGGCGCCGCCGGTGATCAGGCCCAAAAAGAACGGAGCATGCAGCAGGGAGAGTTTATCCACATTCGTGGTGAGGCCATTGGTTAGCGCCATGATGATGGAGAAGATCATGGTTGTTGCGCCGACTACGGCGGTTCCAATCAGCACGGGCTTGGCGGTCGCCTTGAAGGTATTGCCCGCGCCATCGTTCTCCTCTAGCAGGTCCTTGGAACGGTCAAAATTCACGTCGATGTTGAAGTCTTTCTTGATTTCCGCTTTGACGTTGGGCACCTGCTCGATCATCGAAAGTTCATATACGGACTGCGCGTTGTCGGTAACCGGACCGTAGGAATCGACCGCGATGGTGACCGGGCCCATGCCGAGGAAGCCGAAAGCAACCAGGCCAAAGGCAAAAACGGCCGGGGCAAGCATAACCTCGCTCCCCATTTGCATCGTACTCAGGCCCATTGTGCTCATGCTGTAAGCAATCGCCATGAGCACCATCATGGCAAGGCCAATGTAATACGCGGAAAAGTTTCCGGCGACAAAGCCGGAGAGGATTCCTAGCGATGCGCCGCCTTCCTTGGCCGAGGTCACCACTTCGTTTACATGGCGGGACTCCACCGAGGTGAAAACCTTGACCAGTTCTGGAATCAGCGCTCCGGCGAGGGTTCCGCAGGAGATGATCACGGCGAGCTTCCACCACTGAGTGTCGTCGCGACCGAGCATGGGAATGATGAAATAGGAAACCAGAAAGGTGAGGGCAATGGACACGATCGAAGTGATCCACACCAGAGAGGTGAGCGGAAGCTCAAAGTTCATTTTGTCGGCATTGCCATACTTCGCCTTGGCGATAGCACCGTTGAGGAAGTACGAAACGGAGCTGGCCACCAGCATCATGACACGCATCACGAAAATCCACACCAGCAACTGCACCTGGATGGCAGGATCTCTGACGCCCAGCAAAATGAACGTGATCAGCGCGACGCCCGTGACGCCATAGGTTTCGAAACCATCGGCCGACGGCCCGACCGAATCACCCGCGTTGTCGCCGGTACAGTCCGCGATCACGCCAGGGTTGCGGGCATCGTCTTCCTTGATCTTGAAGACGATCTTCATGAGGTCGCTGCCGATGTCGGCGATCTTGGTAAAAATGCCGCCCGCGATCCGCAGCGCCGCGGCGCCCAGCGACTCGCCGATGGCAAATCCAATAAAACAAGGGCCTGAATAATCGCCCGGAATAAACAGCAGGATGATCAGCATCATCAGCAGTTCGACCGAGATCAGCATCATGCCGATCGACATGCCCGCTTCCAGGGGAATCTGATACACGGGATACGGCTTGCCCGGCAGCGAAGCGAAGGCGGTGCGCGAATTCGCGAAGGTATTCACGCGGATGCCGAACCACGCCACCCCGTAGCTGCCCGCCATCCCGATAATGCTGAACCCAAGAATGATGGGAAGGGTCGTGGAAATCGGCTTGCCGGGCACTGGTGCCAGCCATCCGAAATACATCACCATGACCACCGCGATGAACGACCAGAGCAGCAACAGGAACTTGCCCTGCGTAATCAGGTAGGTCTTGCAGGTTTCGTAGATGAGCTCGGAAATGTCCAGCATCGCCTTATGAACAGGCAGATTCTTGAGCCGCATGAAGATCGTCATGCCAAACAGCAGCCCAAACACACAGAAGGCAATGCCAATCAGCAACAGATTATGGCCATTCATGCCAAAGATGAAGGAAACGGTGGATAGGTCTGGAACTTTCAGGGCGGCCTCGCCACCCACCTCTCCAGCAGGTTGCGCCAGTGCGCAGCCGGCAGTCAGAAGCAGCAGAGTGGCAAAGGTTGCGAGAGCTTTCGCAAAGCGGCGTCCCACAGACGCAAGATTAGCGTTCCCAGTGCGCATTAGAATCCTCCTCAGCAGGTCCGAAACGCGCTTCCACCGCCCGACATATCAAAATTAAAAGGAGTGCCGATTTGGCCGCGTCGGAAAAACTTTGTGCCGTTGTGATGCAGGCCAGCCGCAGACTGCACGCTAGAGCACGAAGCATTCGTTTATAGCATCTGGGCCGAAGGCGGGTCAACGGCACGCATCACAGCGCAACATGCGGCTGGCGACTGCGGCACCACTCGGCCCATGTGCAGTCTCTTCCGGGACTCGCTGAAGCGTGCACGCAGGAACTGTTCTTTCGCCCCGCAACCGGGCGGCTTCCGTATAATTGAGCATCTGCCATGCCAGCCTCCCTGGACTCGATTGTCGCTGCCACACGCCAGCGCCTTTCTCTGAATCGGCGAAACTGCGACCGGCGAGCGCTGGAGCGCGCGGCTGCGGAGCACATTCCGCGTGGATTTCGGAATCAACTGCGCCGGATGTCTCAGGACGGAATCGCCACTATTGCCGAACTGAAAAAAGCCTCGCCGTCGAGGGGCTTGATTCGCGAGGATTTCAGACCCTCGGAACTGGCTCGGGAACTCGAGCAGGCTGGCGCCGCCGCATTGTCGGTGTTGACCGACGAAGAATTTTTCCAAGGCTCGCTGAACTATCTGCGTGAGGCCTCCGCGAGCAGTTCTCTTCCCTGCTTGCGCAAAGATTTTATCGTCGGTGAATTCCAGATCGTGGAGGCCAAGGCCAACCGCGCCGACGCCATCCTTTTGATTGTCGCCGCCCTCGAGCAGAAAGACTTGGTAGCGCTGGCGGGGATCGCGCGATCTCACAGCCTGGACGTTTTGTGCGAAGCACATGACGAAGAGGAATTGCAACGCGCGCTCGATGCTGGCTGCGACCTGATTGGCATCAACAGCCGTAATCTGCGTACTTTCGAAGTCGATCTCGAAACCGCACTCCGGCTGGCGGACAAAATTCCGGCCGGGTGCGTACGCGTCGCCGAGAGCGGCATCCAATCCGGCGCGGACTTGGCGCGTCTGCGGTCAGCCGGGTACGAGGCGTTCCTGATCGGCGAATGCTTGATGAAGGCGGAGCGGCCCGGCAAAGCGCTGGCGAAGTTGATGGAAGAAGCGAAAGTAGCGGTTAGTAGGTAGTTGGTTTAACTGATAGCTGGGAACTGATAGCTGACAGCTGTTTTATGACTTGGATCAAGATTTGCGGGACCACGAACCTCGACGACGCCCTTGCCGCTTGCGATGCAGGCGCTAACGCCCTGGGCTTCGTCTTCTATCCGAAGAGCCCGCGCGCAGTCTCTTTGGAAACCGCGTGCTCGATCGTCGACAAGGTGCCGCGGGGAATCGAAAAGGTCGGAGTCTTCGTCAACGAAACCGTGGACCGGGTGCGGGACACCGTCAAACAGGCAGGCCTTACGGCGGTGCAATTGCACGGGGACGAGAGCGTGGAATTCAGCCGGGCGCTGTTCCAGAAACTGGGGAACGGATCTGGCCGGCCCACGATTTTCCGCACCTGGGCGGCGAAAGTTTTCGACGTTCCTGCCGGACAATCTGTGGGATGGGATCCGGTCGCGGTTGGGCTGGTGGAGCCGGACGAAGCGTACAAGGGCAAACGCGTGCACAAGATTCATGTCGCTGAAAATGGCGATCTCTTTCTCGAAACCCACGGCTTTCGCCACGGCGTGATCTCGGGCGTCCTGCTCGATTCCTCAAACGACGAAAGACGCGGCGGCACGGGAGAGACTTTCGATTGGGAACGCGTCCAGCCCTGGGCCGGAATTATCAACAGCATCAGCAAGCTGATCGTCGCCGGCGGCTTGCGTCCGGGCAATGTGCAGGAGGCGATCCACCTGCTTCATCCCTGGGGGGTGGATGTTTCCTCTGGAGTCGAACGGGAACCTGGCAAGAAAGATCTCCGAAAAATCCGCGCCTTTATTCAAGCCGTGCGGGCCATGGAAGAGGCGAACTGACGATGGCAACCGCAACCAAGACACTAGCAGGAAAATTTCCGTCAAAAGCCTCCGCCGGCCGTTTCGGCGTTTATGGCGGGCGCTACGTTCCGGAAACGCTGATGGCCGCGCTCGAAGAGCTGGAGCGCGAATACGAAAAAGCCAAGCGCGATCGCAAGTTCCAGCAACGCCTTGACCTGCTGCTGAAGACGTACGCGGGACGCCCTACGCCGCTGTTCTTTGCCCGCCGGCTGACCGCAAAATGTGGCGGCGCGAAAATTTATCTTAAGCGCGAGGACCTGCTCCACACTGGCGCGCACAAGATCAACAACTGCCTGGGACAAGGCTTGCTCGTCGAACGCATGGGCAAGCATCGCGTGATCGCGGAAACCGGCGCTGGTCAGCATGGCGTCGCCACGGCTACAGTGTGCGCTTTGCTCGGGTTCGAGTGCGTGGTGTACATGGGCACAGAAGACATGCGCCGACAGGAGCTTAACGTCTTCCGCATGCGCTTGCTGGGCGCTGAAGTTCGCGGCGTCGATTCCGGTTCGCGCACTCTGAAAGACGCTATCAACGAAGCCATGCGTGATTGGGTCACGAACGTGCGCACCACACACTACCTGCTGGGCAGCGTGCTGGGAGCGCATCCTTATCCGACCATGGTGCGCGATTTTCACCGTGTCATCGGACGCGAAGCGCGGGCGCAGATTCTTAAAGCTGAAAGCAAACTTCCAAAAGCCATCATCGCGTGTGTCGGCGGCGGATCGAACTCCATCGGCATCTTCTACGACTTCCTCAAAGACAAAAAAGTCGAACTTATCGGAGTCGAGGCTGGCGGACGCGGTGAGGCACTGGGAGAACACGCTGCTCGTTTTCGCGGCGGCTCGCCGGGCGTCCTGCAGGGAACTTATTCTTACGTGCTGCAGGATGCATCCGGCCAGATTGCTACCACGCACTCGGTTTCCGCTGGGCTTGATTATCCTTCGATTGGGCCTGAGCACGCCATGCTGAAAGATACGGGGCGTGCTCAATACGTTCCTGCATCCGACACCGAAGCGCTTGAAGCGACCGTGGTACTTGCTCGCACGGAAGGCATTATTCCGGCGCTTGAATCCGCCCACGCCGTCGCTGAAGTCATCAAGCGCGCTCCAACGATGAAGAAATCGGACGTCGTGATCGTCAACATCTCGGGGCGCGGCGACAAGGACGTGGGAATATTGCGGGAGAATTTGAAGCTGGATTGATTCCCAGCCTACATCAGACATGCCCTTTCACTTCGAAAACAAGCCCGCCCTCATCGCCTACGTAACCTGCGGCGACCCTAACCTCGCTACCACGCGTGAGGTCATCCTGGCAGCCATCGACGCGGGTGCTAGCGTGATTGAGCTGGGTGTTCCTTTCAGCGATCCTCTTGCCGATGGTCCGGTCATTCAGCGCGCCAGCGAGCGGGCGCTTAAACATGGAGTATCGCTGCAGCACGTGCTTACACTCGCCTCGGAGATCCGGGAACACTCGCAATCGGTTGGACTGGTGATCTTTTCCTACCTCAATCCGATCTTGCGCATGGGCCTCGGAAAATTCTGCCAGGTCGCGCGGCTGGCCGGAATAGACGGAACGCTGATCACCGATCTGCCGGTCGAAGAATCGGTCGAGTATCTGCGCGAGGCTCGCAAGAATGATCTCGCCACCATCTTCCTGGCTGCGCCCACCTCGACCGACCAGCGTCTGAAGTTGATTGCGGAGGTTTCGACCGGATTTATTTACGCGATCTCCCGGACCGGCGTCACCGGCGCCCGCCAGCAGATGACGGGAGACGCCAAGACCCTGGTCAAGCGCATCCGCCGTTTTACCAAGCTTCCTATCGCGGTCGGTTTTGGAATTTCAACTCCGGCGCAGTTTGCGGCTGTCGGTAAATTCGCCGAGGCTGCGGTCATCGGCAGCGCCATCGTCCATGCCATCGAACAAAATCCCGGACGGGAAGCGGCGACTGTGGCAGAATTCGTAAGGCAGCTCTTAGCTCCTGGCTCTTAGCTATTGGCCAACCATCTCTCACCGCTGAGCCGTAAGGCTAAAAGCCAAGAGCCAACAGCCAAAAGCTTTCCATGAACATTTCCGACTGGCGCAGAAAAGTCGACGACCTGGACCGCAAACTGGCGGCGTTGCTTAACGAGCGGGCGGCCGCGGTGGTGGAAATTGGACGATTGAAACGCAACACCGGAATGCCCATTTACGAACCCGATCGCGAGCGCGAGGTGATCGCCAATGTGCACCGCAGCAGTACCGGCCCGTTGGCCGACCGCGATCTGGCGCAGATTTACGAACGAATCATCGACGTGATGCGCAGTATCCAAAAGCACGAAATCGTTCCCGATAATGGACCGGGCGGCCACGACACGAAAATCGATTCGCAATATGAGGACTAGAACTTTCAGCCACGCCGCGGCGGGGCACAACGAGCGCACTCATGATCGTCGCAATGCAAGATTCGGCCAGTGAAGATCAGATCCAGCAGGTAATCGATCAACTGGTTCAATTCGGGTTTGAAGTCCACCGCTCCACGGGAGCGCGGCAGACGGTGCTCGGCGGCGTCGGAGTTCCGCATGATTTCGACACTCGCGAAATCGAAATGCTGCCGGGGGTGCAGGAAGTTCACCGCATCACTTCTCCCTATAAGCTGGCCGGGCGCAACTTCCGTCCCGGGGGCACGATAGTCAAATTTGCGAACGGGATTGAAATTGGCGGCAAGAAAATCGTGGTCATGGCCGGGCCTTGTTCAGTCGAATCGCGCGAGCAGCTTTTTACCGTCTCTGAACTGGTCGCGAAAGCCGGAGCGCGCGTGCTACGCGGCGGGGCGTTCAAGCCTCGATCCTCTCCTTATTCATTTCAGGGGCTCGGGGTCGACGCCTTGAAACTGCTGCGCGAGGCGGGCGATCATTTCAAACTGCTGGTGATCAGCGAGGTCATGGAGATTTCGCAGATCGAGCTGATGTTGCCATACGTGGACATCTTCCAGGTGGGCGCGCGCAACATGCAGAATTTCAATCTGCTGCGCGAATTGGGCAAGGTTCGCAAGCCGGTGCTGCTCAAGCGCGGGATCGCGGCTACGATCGAAGAACTCCTGTGCTCAGCGGAATACCTGCTGGCTGGTGGCAATTACGACATCATTCTGTGCGAGCGCGGCATTCGCACCTTCGAAACTTACACGCGCAACACCATGGATATTTCGGCGATCCCGATCATTCACAAACTCTCGCATTTGCCTATGACCGCTGATCCCTCGCATGGCACGGGGCGCCGTGACAAAGTGGCTCCGATGGCCCTGGCATCGGTTGCGGCTGGCGCCGATGCCATGCTCATCGAGGTCCATCACCAGCCCGATAAAGCGCTCTCCGATGGTGCGCAGTCGCTTTACCCGGAACAGTTTGCCGAGTTGATGGACCAGATTCGGGTGGTTGCGACTGCGGTGGGACGCGAGATCGTGTAGAACCCAATTTGTAATTTGCGATTTGTAATTTGTAATTGAAGAACAAAATTACAAATTACAAATTACAAATGGGTTTCAAACAAGTCACCATCATCGGAACCGGCTTGATCGGAGGCTCGCTGGGTCTCGCCCTGAAGAAGCGCCGGCTTGCCGGACGAATCCTGGGGTGCGATCGCGCTCCGGTACTGGAGCGGGCTGAGGAGTGCGGGGCCATCGAAGGTGGGAGTACCCATCCCGCGGACGCGGTGCGGGGCAGCGATTTGGTGGTGCTGGCTACACCGGTGATTCCGATCCTCGATTTCATCGACCGGCTTGGCCCGGCGCTGCCGCCCAAGACCCTGATAACCGACGTCGGCAGCACCAAGGCGGAAATTGTCGAGCGCGCCGCGAAATCGTTTGGGCGAAACGCGGGGCACAGATTTCTGGCCGGGCATCCCATGGCGGGCAAGGAAAACGCCGGGGTGGAGTTTGCCGATGCTGACCTTTTCGAAGGCGCGGCCTGGCTGTTTACACCGCTTCCCGGGCAAAACGTTTACGCCGGTCTTTGCGGAGCATTTATTCAGTGCGCGGAGAATGTGGGCGCCAAAACAGCCGTGGTCGAGCCCGCCGATCATGATCGCTTCTGCGCCTGGATCAGCCATCTGCCGCAGATGATTTCCACGGCGCTGGCGGCCACGCTGGTTGACGAATTCGGCTCCGACGCGCCCGTGCTCGACATTGGGGGACGAGCCCTGCGCGAGATGACCCGCATCTCTGGCAGTCCCTATTCCATGTGGCGCGACATCGCCATTACCAATCGCAAGAATCTTAGCGACGCTATGCAGAAACTGGAACAGCGGCTGGCGCACATCCGCGAGAATCTGGACTCGCGGGAACTGGCGGCGGAATTCGAGCGGGCGCACGAGCTAAGAAAGAACCCACCACGGAGACACAGAGGCACAGAGAAGAACAAGAAATGAATTTCTCTGTGCCTCTGTGTCTCCGTGGTGGATTTTGGCTTGACGTTCTCCTGCGAGCTGATTTTCCGATAGAATTCTCCTGCTATGCACAAAGTTGTCGCGAGCGCTGACGAGGCGATCCAGGACGTGTTCGACGGCGCCACTATTATGTTCGGTGGATTTGGTTTGTGCGGGATGCCGGAGAACCTGATCCGCGCTCTTGCCCGCAAAGGGGTCAAGAACCTCACCACCGTCAGCAACAACGTGGGCGTCGATGGCTTGGGGATGGGGCTGCTGCTGGCCAATGGCCAGATCCGGCGGCACATCGGAACCTACGTTGGAGAAAATAAGCTGCTCGAACAGATGGTGCTCAGCGGCACGATACAACTCGAACTGGTTCCGCAGGGAACGTTCTCCGAGCGCATTCGCGCCGGCGGGGCTGGAATTCCGGCATTCTTTACTCCTACAGGAGTCGGAACGGTGATCGCGGAGGGCAAAGAAGCCCGCGAGTTCGACGGCCGCACTTATATCATGGAGCGCGCGCTGAAGGCCGACTTCGCCTTCGTCAAGGCGTGGAAGGGTGACAAGTGGGGCAACCTTGTCTATCGCAAGACCGCGCGCAACTTCAATCCCATGATGGCAACCGCGGCGAAGGTTACTATTGCCGAAGTCGAACACCTGGTCGAAGCGGGCGAACTCGATCCTGATATGGTTCATACGCCCAGCGTGTATGTGAAACGAATTTTTCAGGGCGAGTTGTTTGAGAAACGAATCGAGAAAAGGACCGTGACGAAGGCCGCAGCAGTATAGCTGGATGCGCACGTCGATCGCTATTCGCTGTTCGTCGCTCGCTGTTCGCCAGAACCGCACTGACGACGAAAAGCGAAGAGCGAACGACGAACAGCGTTCTTTTATCACGGGAACAGAATCGAAGGAAACATGTCAACTTTGCCCAAGGCCCCTAAGGACACCGACAAACGCGAACGCATTGTGAAGCGGATTGCCCGCGAATTGCGCGACGGATTCTACGTCAACCTGGGCATCGGACTGCCTACTCTGATTGCCAATTACGTTCCTCCGGGGATCGACGTGATTCTTCAGTCCGAGAATGGAATGCTCGGCATCGGGCCGTTTCCGATTGAAGGCACCGAAGACGCGGACTTGATCAACGCGGGAAAAGAAACGGTCAGCGAACTGGCGGGCACTGCGTATTTCTCGAGCGCCGAATCGTTCGCCATGATTCGCGGCGCGCATATTGATCTCAGCGTGCTGGGCGCAATGGAAGTGGACGAAACCGGCAGTCTGGCAAACTGGATGATTCCGGGCAAAATGGTCAAAGGCATGGGCGGGGCCATGGACCTGGTGGCGGGAGCACGGCGCGTGATTGTCGGCATGGAACACGCGACCAAGGACGGTCAGCCGAAGATCCTGAAGAAATGCACGTTGCCGCTGACGGGCGTGAAGGTGGTGGACACGATCGTCACCGAGATGGCCTACATCCGAGTGACCCCGGAAGGCTTGCTGCTGGAAGAGATTACGCCCGGACTGACGGTCGAGGACGTTCAGCGAGCGACCGAAGCTAAACTGCGGGTCAGTACTGAACTGAAGACGATGTGAGAAGGGCGGCTGTCAGCTTTCAGCTCTCAGTTGTCAGTTCTCAGTTTGCTTCGCAGGTCGAACCTTTTCCTTTCCGCTTGCGTATCATATTCAAGGAGGAGGTGTCCTCATGGTTGCCTTCCTGCTCAGGTGCATTCTGTTTGTGGTGTGCTGGCCCTTGGCTCTGCTGGCATTGATCCTTTATCCGTTCGTGTGGCTGCTCTTGTTGCCTTTCCGGCTAGTTGGCATCGCCGTCCATGGAGTGCTTGCTTTGGTCTGGGCCGTGGTGATGCTCCCGGCGCGCTTGCTTAGCGCACCGTTTCGACTGTCGCGAATCTGAGCTTGGGCCACTATCCCTTGGCTGCGTCGCGCGGTGCGGCCAGGTATTTCTGCAGAAATTCCAGACTCCGAAGACCGGCGTCGCGCCAGATTATCTCGTCTTCGAACCCGTGTCCGGTTCCGGGGTAGATTTTGATTTCGTACGGGATTCCCTTCTTCTCCAGCAATTTCTGCAATTGGTAGGCCTCCTCGACGGGGATGGTCTGATCGGCGTCGCCGTGCAGGATGAGCACGGGGCAGAGGCGTCTCATAAAGAGGTGCATTTCTCTGGGCATGCCTCCGAAGAACTCGACGACGACCTGCACACGGGGGTCGATGGCGGAGTTGGCTAGTGAAAGATAGGCTCCGAGCGAAAAGCCCAAGAGAGCGATGCGCTCGCGATCGACTGGCGGCTGCGTCTCGACGAAGCTGATGGCGTCCCAGAGGGTCTTCATCCACAGCGGAAAATTCCGCATGATCGTTGGCTTATCGGCGGATCCGGTGCCGGTGCGGTCGAAGTAATGGAGCACGTAGACGGCGAAACCGTGCGCCGCGAGCGCGGTGGCGTAGCGCTCCATGCCAGAGACATTGCCTCCGGCGCCGTGGAGCGCGACGACGGCGGGGATTGGGGCGGGTGTCGCGGGCAGGTAGGCGTCGAGGCGGATGGGCTTGCCGCCGCTTTGGAAGGTGAGTTCGGATTGGGAGATGGTGGGCATCGCGGAGAGCCGCCGAGGCTTCGCCCGGCTGGACGGCCGAGGGCGGCCGTCCCTACGTAGAAGCCTCCGACAGTTTCTTTAGCGATTGTGTATACGGAGCGCGAGCTATGCCCCGATCGGTAATGATGGCGGCTACGTATTTTGCCGGAGTTACATCGAAAGCGGGGTTCTCGATCTCGACTCCGTCGGGAACCATTTGCTTGCCGGCAATGTGCGTCACTTCTCTTGGGTTGCGCTGTTCGATGGGAATTTTGCTGCCGTCTGGGGTGGCTAGATCGACGGTTGAAATGGGCGCGGCCACGTAGAACGGGATGCCGTGCTCTTTGGCCAAAACGGCTACAGTGTAGGTGCCGATTTTGTTGGCCACGTCGCCGTTGGCGGCTATGCGGTCGGCGCCTACTACAATGGCTCCGATTTTTCCCTGCTGCATCATGACTCCAGCCATGTTGTCGGAGATGACGGTGGTGGGGATGCCATCCTTCATCAACTCCCACGCGGTCAGGCGCGAGCCTTGCAGAAAGGGGCGCGTCTCGTCGGCATAGACATGAATTTTCTTGCCTGCTTCCACGGCCGCGCGAATTACACCTAGCGCGGTGCCATAGCCGGCGGTGGCTAGGGCTCCGGCATTGCAGTGTGTCAGCACGCCTCCGCTGGAGGGCATGAGCGCGGCGCCGTGGCGGCCCATGGCCTGGTTGGCGGCGATATCTTCGGCGTGCATGCGCTGGGACTCTTCGACAAGTTCCTGTTTGATGCGCTCGATAGGGCGGATGCGGAGGGTTTCAAATTTCTCCGTCATGCGGCGGATCGCCCAGAATAAATTGATGGCGGTGGGGCGCGTCTGGCGGATGGTCTCGCAGATCTCGTCGAAATCTTTCTTTAGGTCGGCACCGTTCTCGGCTTTGGAATTCTTTACGCCGAGCGCTATGCCCATGGCGGCGGCAACGCCGATGGCGGGGGCTCCGCGAACTACCATGTTGCGGATGACATCGGCGACCTGCTGGTGCGTGGTGCAGGTTACGTAGACTTCCTCGGTGGGCAGCTTCGTTTGATCGATGAAACGGACACCGCGGGGGGTCCATTCGAGAGTGTGAATCATGAGTCGGTCGCTGGTCGTTGGTCGTTAGTCGTTCGCAGCTAAATGCTAAGTGCTAAGTGCTCTTTCCTGACATCAGTTGCCGTGAAAATTGATATGAAATTTGCCGGTGCGGCGGCTTTTTCTACGTTGGGACGGCCGCGGGCATCCTGACGCTCTACCAAGCACATCACGCCCACCACCTTGAAGCCGAACTCCCGTGCGGCTTCGATGGCTTGCACTGTGGAGGAGCCGGTGGTGCATACATCGTCCACGATCACCACGCGCGCGCCTTTTTCGCGGAAGCCTTCGATGCGCTGGCCGGTACCGTGCTGCTTTTCGGCTTTACGGACGAGGAAGCCGTGCAAGGTTCCGCTGATGACAGCTACGGCCACGACGATGGGGTCGGCACCCATGGTCAGTCCGCCGATGGCGTCGGCGTGCCAGCCTTGGCCACGCATTTCGTCAAGGAAGACTTGTCCTACCAGTTGCGCACCCCTCGCATCGAGCGTCGTGGTGCGGCAGTCGATGTAATAGTCGCTGGTGCCGCCGGAGGACAACTTGAATTCTCCCAAGCGAAATGACTTTTGTGCCAGCAGTTTTAGAAGTTCTTGTCGGGCGGTGGACATGAAATTTCAGGTCTCAGATCTCAGGTGTCAGGTCTCAGGGTATAGCGAACAGCGGACGGCTGCCAACTGGACGTTCAGGCATCGAAGCGGCCAGTCAGAACTGCGGTCGGCAGTGACGCCTGAAACCTGAGACCTGACGCCTGAAACCTTTTTCACTGGTTGAGTTTCTCCAGATGGCGGAAGCCGCTGGTGGCTACGAACATGGCTATGGCTATGGTTCCGTTGTAGGCCATGTGAATGAGAACACCGGCGGCTACGGAATTTGTTCGGGCTCGCACCATCGTCAGGACCATGCCGACGAGGAAAATCACTAGCACCGGCCCCCAGGAGAACATCAGTTGAGCGCCATGCAGCATGGCGAAAGCGAGCGCGGTTACGAAGACGGCGACGAGCAAACCTAGACGACGCGCCAGCACGGGATACAGAAAGGCGCGGAAAAAAAGCTCTTCCATCAGAGGCGCGAGGGTAACGCTGAGGATGCTGAGCGCCCAGGCTTCGGCGGGTGTTTTGAAAAAGCTGTCAATGGGCAATTCTTTCGGAATCGGCAACAGATGGGCCAGACCTTGCAATCCGAGCGAAAGCGCAAAACCGGCCAACACGTAACCGGCAATATTGGTGGGCCAGTTCCAATGGATGGCGGCGAGAAAGTCGGGGCGGCGCCGCTCGCGCGTGACCAGAACATACATGTAGGCGAGGATCAGAAGATACGCCAGGGATTGTCCGGCGACGATGACTAAGGGGACGCGGGCGAGTTCGCCGAGGCTGCGGTGCGGGTACACCCAGACACGGGCGAGGAACAGCACGGTAAACACACCGACGAAAAGCGCCACGATGGTAATGAAGATGAGGCGGAGGATATCCCAGCCATCCCATGCGGGGTCGGGCGGCGCAACGGGAGCGAGGTCGATGGGTTGGGCGTCACTGGCTGCTGCGGCGAATGCTGAGTCGCAATGGCCACAGGCATCTGCCGAGCTTCGCTCGGCTTGGACGGGCGAGGGCGCCCGTCCCCACACGGGCACGGTTGGATTCTTGGGCGGATCGTCTGGCGGAGGATTCACACGAGTTCCCCTGTGCCAGTGGGCGCCAGCACACCTTTTAATGAGCCCTTTCTTGACGATCCGTTGAAATACGCGGTCAGCGCCTGGCCCGTGTAGGACTTTTTCACACGTGCTACCTGTTCGGGCGTGCCCTGGGCTATGATGCGGCCGCCATCTTCCCCGCCTTCGGGGCCGAGATCGACGATCCAATCCGCGTTGCGGATCACGTCGAGGTTGTGCTCGATGATGATGACCGTGTTTCCCAGATCGGTGAGACGGTGGAGGACATCGAGCAATTTCCGCACGTCGTCGAAGTGTAATCCCGTCGTCGGTTCGTCCAGCAGATAAAGAGTCTTACCGGTTTGGCGCTTGCTGAGTTCGCGGGCCAGCTTGATGCGCTGAGCTTCTCCGCCGGAGAGCGTCACCGCAGATTGACCGAGGTGAATATATCCGAGGCCGACATCAACCAGCGTTTGCAGCTTTTGCTTGACCTGCGGGATGTTTTCGAGAATCTGGAGCACGTCCGACACCGGCATTTCCAGCAGGTCGGCAATGGAATAACCGTTGTAGTGGACGGACAAGGTTTCGTAATTGTAGCGGCGGCCGCCGCAGACTTCGCATTGCACATAAACGTCGGGAAGGAAATTCATTTCGATGCGGCGTTGGCCTTCGCCCTGGCAGGCTTCGCAGCGTCCGCCGGAAACATTGAAAGAGAAGCGTCCGGGCTTATAGCCTCGCTCACGCGATTCGGGCAGCATGGCGTAGAGGTCGCGAACCGCGGCGAAGATTCCGGTATAGGTCGCAGGATTCGAGCGCGGAGTGCGGCCGATGGGAGACTGGTCGATGCGAATGACCTTGTCGATCAGTTCGGCTCCGGTGATGGCTCTGTGCGTGCCGGGTTCCTCGCGGGAACGATAGAGCTGGCGGGCGAGCGCGCGGTAGAGGATGTCATTGACCAACGTTGATTTGCCGGAGCCGGAAACTCCGGTGACAACCGTCATCACGCCTAGCGGAAACACGACGTCAAGATTCTTGAGGTTATTCTGGCGCGCGCCTAGAACCGCGATGGCCTTGCCATTGGGGCTGCGGCGCTCGGGAAGTGTGGCGATCTGCAGGCGTCCGGCGATGTAAGCTCCGGTGAGGGAGGCGGGCGAGTTCATGATTTCGGCTGGTGTTCCTGCGGCGACCAACTCGCCCCCGTGACGGCCTGCGCCGGGGCCGAGATCGATGACATAATCGGCGCGGCGGATGGTTTCTTCATCATGCTCGACCACGAGAACTGTGTTCCCTAGATCGCGCAAATTTTCCAACGCGGCTAGGAGGCGGCCGTTGTCGCGGTGGTGCAAGCCAATCGAAGGTTCGTCCAGAACATAGAGAACGCCGCGCAGCTTGGATCCGATTTGAGTTGCCAGACGGATGCGCTGGCCTTCCCCGCCAGAGAGTGTTGCGGCGGAGCGTCCGAGGGACAGGTAGCCGAGACCGACGTTGTGCAGAAATTCGAGGCGCTCAGTGATTTCATAGGCTATGCGTCCGGCGATGGTCAGGTCCCTTCCGGTCAACTGGATGGTGCGGGCGGCCTCAAGCGCCCGCGCAATCGGAAGGCTGGTGAAATCGGCAATGGACATGCCGTTTACTTTTACGGCCAGACTTTCCGGGCGCAAGCGCATGCCGTGACACACCGAACATTCGGTGGCCGACATGAAATCCATCAGATATTCGCGATAGGTATCGGAAGTGGAGGCTTCGAGGTTCTGCTTAAGGTGGCCGAGAATCCCGAGAAATCCAGTTTTGCCTCCGCGTTGCGGTTCGCCGTTCAGGAGGAGGTTCTGTATCTTGTCGGGAAATTTCTCGAAGGGCGTCGTCAAGTCGAAACCGTAGGCCAGAACGAGCAACTGCAGGCTGCGCAGCAGGTTCTGCGATGACGAACCGGGACCCAGGCCGCCATCGAGCAACGGCTTTGACCAATCGACAATTACTTTGGCGGGATCCAGGTCGTAGCGGCTTCCGAGGCCGTGGCACTCGGGACAGGCTCCATAGGAGCTGTTGAACGAAAACGAGCGCGGCTCAAGTTGAGGAACGCTGATGCCGCAGTCGGGGCAGGCCAGGCGCGAGGAGTAGAGCGTCTCAGCTCCGTTGACGACGGCTACCAGGACCAAGCCACCACCGAGTTTCATGGCGAGGCCGACGGAGAGTTCGAGGCGATGTTCGATTCCGGGTTTCACCAGCAGGCGATCCACGACTACTTCGATGGTGTGGTTCTTGCGCTTGTCGAGTGCCAGGTCATCGTCAAGATTGACCAATTCGCCATCGACGCGGGCGCGGGAGAAGCCGTGCTGAATCAGCTTCTCCATTTCTTTTTTGAATTCGCCTTTGCGGCCGCGGACGATGGGCGCCATGATCATGACGCGATCATCGGGCGTGAGGGCCATGACGTGCTGCACGATTTGCTCGGCGGATTGGCGGGCGATGGGCTTGCCGCAATTCGGGCAATGAGGCACTCCGATCGACGAGTAGAGCAGGCGCAGGTAATCGTAGATCTCGGTGATGGTGCCTACGGTGGAGCGCGGACTGCGGCTGGTAGTTTTCTGCTCGATGGAAATCGCCGGGCTGAGGCCGTCGATGGAATCGACGTCGGGGCGCTCCATCTGGTCAAGAAACTGACGGGCGTAGGCGGAGAGCGTTTCCACGTAGCGGCGCTGGCCTTCGGCGTAGATGGTATCGAAAGCGAGCGAGGATTTGCCGGAGCCGCTCAACCCGGTAATGACGGTCAGAGTGTTGCGAGGGATCTCGACGTCAATATTCTTGAGGTTGTGCTGGCGGGCGCCGCGTACGGAAATCGTGGTAATCGCCATTTAGCACAAAGCGTCATGAACTCCCGTAACGTGGACGGAGCCCAAGAAATATTGGAGAGTGGGAATACGCAGTTCGATTCTCGTATCTTATTTGTTAACAGCGGCGGGGGTCAAATGCGGATAGAGTGAAATATTTGCAGTCGCACGATTCCCAAGGGTGGCTGCCAGCAAGGGTTGGTAACGTGAACGCACTTTTCGTAACTTTTCTCATCGGCAGCACCGCCATTCTGAGTGTAATTCTGGGTGTTTTCGGCGCGTATTGCGCAATTCGCGGGGTATTGGCCGTGGTTAACCCGTCTAAACCGTCTAATATCCTGCGAGCTTTGGTGCCGCATCAAAGCCACGTCAGCGGCGACTGAGCCATTGTCCCACTTCCGCCTCCCCGGCACTGCCGTGCCGGGCATATCCTGTTCTGCCGCTTCGCAGCTTGGACCGTACATACCACTTTTTCGATCGACTCGCGGCTACTGCTGGGGCGGTGGCTGCGGAGGAGGAGCGGAAGGGGGCTGCTGGAAGACAGGGCTTCCGGGCTGCTGCCTGCGGAGCTGTTCCAGAATCTGCTCAGGGGTCTTGGGACCGGCGTTGGGTTGGTTCGAGTCGGGTTGCTGCTCCTGGTCCTGGGCATTTACTTCGGGCTGCCCGGGTTGTCCGGGCTGGGCCTGATCGTCCGCGTTTTCGTCGGCGTTATCCTGGTCATCATCCTTGGCGTTATCTTCAGGTTCGGTATTCGCCGCTTGTACATTGGCAGGTTGCGGGACCACACCTGGCTGGGTGAACGGTTGGGTGAAGCGGTTCGGAGGCATTGCCCCTGGATTTGGTTGATTGAGGTTCGCGGCAGTCTGGGTCTCACCCGCCGCCGACGGCTTGGGCATGAGGACCACGCTCGAAACCGCGTTGGGATCGGAACTCGAACCGAGCAGCACGTAATTGAACGAGGAGCCGTTGAGCAAGCCCGCCAGAACGTCGCGTGGCGGGGCCGGTCCGAGGTGAGTGACCACGCGCTCGCCGGCGCCTGAGCCCGAAGGAATTTCAATGGAAGCACCGGTGAGCTTGCGGACGTCGCGCAGGATTTCACCTAAAGGCGAATTTTGAGCCGAGATCGTCAGCAACCCGCCCTGATAGCTGACTTTCGCCGGGGTTGCCGGAATCTGGTCCATGGGCAACTGACTGAGCGGACCGCCCGGCAAGGGCGGGAGCACGAGTGGCGTCTGGACCTTATGGGACTTGCGGCGCGGAGTGGTGGACTGCGGAGCCGGGGCAGTAGTTTGGGCAAGCAGGAGCGGAGCTGACAGCAACAACTCCAACGCAATCCAGCTGCGCGCGCGCGGCATCAGAATCCCCCCATTTCTGCCAGCGGCCAAGGGTCCAGCAGCCACTGCGCCTTAGCCTGATTTTACCACTGGTGGTAGAACGCTGGGTGGAGTGATTTCTTGCGTTTCGATGCCCCCTCAGGGGCTGAAGCCCATGCCTTGTGTGGATGTTTGCGGCGCGTCTCCAAGCCGCGCCCTTTCAAAGAGTGGGCGGATTCTTGCCAAGCCTTCCGGGACACCCCGCCGAGCCAAGCCAGCGCGTAAAATGCCAGCGGAGGCTTTCCCGTGGTTAAGGCTTTGGAAGGCACGGCTCATAACCGACGGCGCGGCTGGCGATGGCTGTGGCTTCTGCTGCTGGGAACATCGGTCGGCGCTCCGCCGGCCGGCGCCCAGACTTGCCAGAGCGCCGCGGACATGGATGCCTCGGTAGAAACCGCTCTCGAAACCACGGGGAAGCGTTACTTCGATATGTCGGCGCGCGGCGATACGGCAGCCCTGCAGCAGAATTCAATTGCCTCGGTGGCCGCCAGCTTTGCGGGCATAGAAGCCGCCGTCAAGGAGAACCAAGCTGCGTTCAACGGCGCAAACGCCAAGGTGCGTCCGCCTTTTCTGCTGACGACCGAGGGGTTGGAACCACTGGCACGCGCCGAATTTCTTTGTGGAGTGTTTGGGAAGTCGGGACAGACGAAGGATAGCGCTGTGTTTGTCCTACCCAATCTGCCGCCTGGAAAGTATGGCGTAACCATTCTCGACGTGAACGGGAGCCAGGGAGCGAGGACGCTGACTTTCGTGCTGCAGCAGGTCTTCGGCGACTGGAAACTGGCAGGTTTTTACGCCAGACCTTCGCAGGCTTGCGGCCACGATGCCGCATGGTTCACCCAACGAGCCCGCGATTTCAAAAGCAAGGGGCAGAATCACAACGCCTGGTTGTATTACCGCGAGGCAATAGCCCTGGCGGCTCCCGTGGATTTTATGAGCACACTCTCGACCGACAAGCTCTATGACGAGACCCAGGCGACGCAGCCCGCCGATGTGCCGGTGAACGGGAGCACGGTCGAGGTGAGCGCGGGAGACAAGATCGAACATTCGACTTGGACTTGGACGGAAATCTTTCCGCTGGCTGTGGGCGACGATCTTGACGTGGTGGTCAAGTATCAGGTCAACGATGTGTCGAATACGGCGCGGGCGTTTCAGGAAAATACCAGGGTGATCACGGCGCTGGTGGAGAAGTTTCCCGAACTTCGCGAAGCATTTGCGGGGGTGGTGGCGCGTGCGGTGGAACCCTCGGGGCGCGACTACGGCACGCTCATGGCGATGAAGGAGATCAAGTAGCTGATGTGTTTTCCGGTGGCCTGCTAGGCGTTTCCGCTTGCGGCCAAGGAGAGGATGTAGGATCTGGCGGCCAAAGGGGCAGGCACCTCGGTAGCGGAGCGGGCGGTAACGATGACGTTGTAATCTTCGCTGGCCCGCAGACGGCTGAACACCGGGGTTGCCTCCTGTGGCTCGACCAGCGCCAGGTAGCGCAGGAAAGCGAAGACGTCTTCGGTGGGCTCCAGTCCCGGGGCGACGAAGGAAACCTCGACATCTTCGTGGTGGAAGTGCCATCCCAGAGAGGCGGCCAGACGGACAGCCCGCTCATACACCGGGGGTGGAAGAACTCCGGGTGCGGGATTGTCGAACACGACGCGGAGTTTGCGTTCATCTTCGCGGCTGAATTCGCGAACTTTGAGGGCGCCGGTTCGGGCCGTGGCTTTCCAGTCCACATGGCGGGCGGAGTCGTCGGGCATGTACTCGCGGATGAGGTAAAGATCGTTACCGCGTCCGCGCACAAAGGTCTCAAACTCGCCGGTCACCATGGGAAGGACTTCCAGGAACTGCTCGGTGGGCTCGACGACGGGATAAACGATCACCTCGCGAGCGAGGTTAATGCGGCGGGTTTTTAGGAGGAAAGCGAAGGGAAAGCGGGTAGCCAGTCCAAAGTTTTTTTCGCAGTAGCGACCGCGGGCCGGGAAGGTCATCTCAAGGTCGGCGCGGAGTTCCTGTCCGGCAGCAAGAAAAGGGAAATAAACGGATTCTTGCAGAATGGGTTTTTCGGCTTCTTCGCGGAGGCGGCGCAGGCGGCGGTCGGGCAGGCGGACCCACTGGTCCTGGGGGGCGCGGTTGGGAGGCCACACGAAGGTCGTAGCTTCCCAACCCCAGCGGTCTTTACTCTTGCGCTTGGCAGGAACGACGCGCACGGAAAAAGATGGCACCCACGAACTGGTGTTGAGCAAGAGCAAACGCGCCAGCATCGGGCGTTCGGCAAATACGTGTTCCGGCAAGTGGACATCGAGTTGGAGACTCCGGAGCACGAGCGCCGAGGCGACTCCGGAAACCAGAATGGCCGAGAGCAGCGCGGCGACGATAATGTAAAGCAAATTGTTCCCGGTGTTGATGGCAGCAATTCCGATGACGACGCTGATCAGGATGTAGATCAGTCCGGGGCGCGTGACATCGTAGTCCATGGCCTCGCGGACGCGGGTCACGGCCACCCGGCGAGCCAGGTAGGGCACGGTGGTCAGGCCGACGAAGGTGGCCAGCAAGAGCGCCGCCGACGCCATAATCAGAGTTCCCCAGAGGCTGCCCGCCTCGCGCTCGACCGTGGAAAACAGCGCTGCCCCGAAAGCCAGCATCAGGCCCACGACAGCCAGCAGGAATCGCACCCAGACTTGCGAAAGTCTGAAATAAGGAAAGCGGATCGCAGCCGCGGGTGACGCGCTTTTCTGTTTGCGTTCGGGAATCACGGGGCTCTCCGGTGCCGGGTGATGCTATGCCAGCATATGACGGCGGAGGGTGAAGGGGAAGTGACGGAAGGTACTTTGGCCAGGCAAGGCAAAAGAAGAGGCCACCCACGCCTACGGGTGGAGTTCTTCTTGTGATGTAGCAATTCTGGCTTCCCAGCCTGCAAAGAGGTATGGGGTCCTCTCAAGTCAGCGCGGTTCTGGCCGAAGATATTACTGAGACTCAAGCCTTCCAGGGAAAAGTATGACTCTGAAAGCGAAGTTCCGGGTAATGATCGCCGTTTCCGCCGCCGGATTGCTGGCCGTGGCCATTTTTTGGATGCAGGGTCAACACTCCGCTTTGCTCTCGGGAAAGATGGAAAAGACACAGAATCTGGTCGAAGTGCCGTACTCCATCATCGAGCGGCAATACCAACTAGAGACGGAAGGAAAGATCAACCGGCTCGAAGCCCAACGGCAGGCGATGGAAACCATTCGAGCCATGCGCTACGACGGAAGCAACTACTTCTGGATCAACGACGAGCATCCGACGATGATCATGCATCCGATGAAACCGGAACTGGATGGCACCGATCTTTCCTCCTTCAAAGACCCTTCGGGAAAGGCCGTTTTCGTTGAATTTGTGCAGGCGGCGCAAGCCCCGGGTGGCGGCTTCGTTCATTATCTTTGGCCGAAACCCGGTAAAGAACAGCCCGTCGCTAAACTTTCCTTCGTCAAGCGTTTCACCCCCTGGGGCTGGGTGATCGGAACCGGAATCTACATTGACGATGTAGATGTGGCTTCGCGGGCAAGCGTCCTCAAGGCCGGAGGGCTGGCCCTGGCTTGCCTGATTCCGCTGCTCGCGGTGTCAATTGCCACTTCGCGTTCAATCATTCGGCGCTTGCGTGACATCGTCGACCGGTTCAAGAACGCAACCGAGGGGGAGTGGGATCTGACCGCCCGGATCGAGATTACCAGCCACGACGAAATTGGCGAGTTGATGAAGTGGTTCAACGCCTTCATTGCCCAATTGGGCGAGATGATCGGGGCAATCTCGCAGAACGCGCTTCAGGTAGCGACCGCCAGCGAGGAGCTGAATGTCGCCAGCCAGCAAATCAGCGTCAACTCCGAGGAAACCTCGACCCAGGCTACGCTGGTTGCGAACGCTGCGCAGCAGGTCAGCCAGAACCTCCAGACGGTGGCTACTGGCGCCGAAGAGATGGGCGCCAGCATCAGGGAAATCGCCAAGAATGCGGCCGAAGCTGCCAAGGTCGCAACTTCAGCGGTTAAGGTCGCCGAGAGCACCACGGCCGCCGTTTCCAAGCTGGGCGATTCCTCTACCGAGATTGGGCAGGTCATTAAAGCCATTACCTCGATTGCGCAGCAGACCAACCTGCTGGCTTTGAACGCCACGATTGAAGCGGCCCGCGCCGGAGAAGCGGGCAAAGGTTTCGCGGTGGTGGCGAACGAAGTGAAAGAGCTAGCCAAGGAAACCGCCAAGGCCACCGAGGATATCAGCCGGAAAATCGGAGCCATTCAGACCGACACCAAGGAGGCAGTCGAGGCCATTGGCACGATCAGTGCAGTCATTGACCAGATCAACGATATCTCCGCCATGATCGCGACCGCGGCGGAAGAACAGAACGCGACCACCAACGAGATGTCGCGCAACGTGAGTGAAGCGGCGAACAGCAGCGGCGAAATCAACAGCAATATTGCGGGGGTGGCGCAGGCAGCGCAAGGCACGGCGCGGGGTGCGACCGATACCCAAAAGGCGGCACAGCACCTGGTGCAAACCTTCGCACTATTGCGCCGGCTGATCGAGCAATTCAAGATCGGGCGCCGCGACCCACGGATCAGCGCGGTGTTGGCGGTGCAGCTTACCGGGACCGACGCCAACGGGCGTCCTCTGGACCAAGAAGTGATGACAATCAATATCAGCCGTCGCGGAGCGCTGTTGAAAGGCGTCCGTGGGCTGCTGATGCCGGGCAACACAATTTCTCTTGCTCGCTTGCGCAAGAAGGAACGCTTTCGAGTCGCGTGGGCAGGAGAGAAGGATACGTCGGAGGCCGGTCAGGTCGGGGTGGCTCCCGTCGATCCGAATACATCGTTCTGGGATGATGTTCCCGAAGTAATAACGCCCTCAGAGCGCGAGACGGCCAGTGCGTCCGCGATCAAAGGGCAGCCGAACAAAACGGCGCGGGCGGCGGGCGCGTGATTCGATTCGGCGTCCCGGTTCGCCCAGGCAGGACAAGGAGGCCGTGGCTAGGTGCTTTCACCTAACAGGGAGCGGAGCTTGCGAGCCAGAGCCTCTAGGCTGAATGGCTTCTGGAGAAACGTGGCATTTTCCCCGGTCAGTTCGGAGCCTACGACGCGATCGGTGTAACCGGACATGTAGATCACGCGGAGATCGGGCCGCGTCTCCAGCGCCGCCTTCGCCAATTCAGGTCCACCGCCACCGGGCAAAACCACATCGCTGATCAGCACGTGGATCGGACCCTGGTGATTCCGGCAAATGTTTAATGCCTCTGATCGGTTTCCAGCTTCGAGCACGCTGTAACCTGCGGAGCGCAGGAATTCCGAAACCAGTTCGCGGAGGGCAGGTTCGTCCTCAACCAAGAGCAGCGTCTCGGTTCCTCCGACTGCTGGTTCGCTGGCAGGGGCGGGCAAGGGCGTCGCTTTCTCCCGCACGCGCGGCAGATAGATCTTGAATGTAGTCCCTTTGCCTGGCTCGCTTTGAACCATGACGTGACCGGCACTCTGTTTTACGATACCGTACGCGGTTGATAGACCGAGCCCGGTGCCTTTGCCAACTTCCTTGGTGGTGAAGAAGGGCTCAAAGATCTTGGACTGGGTTTCAGCATCCATACCGGCTCCCGTGTCGGTAACCGCGAGCATCACGAAGTCGCCGGCAGCGCTCTCAGCGCCAAGGGGGCCGAGGGTGGTCCCGTCGAGTTTGGCATTGGCGGTTTCTACAATCAACTTGCCTCCCTCAGGCATGGCGTCACGAGCATTCACCGCAAGATTCATGATCACCTGCTCGATCTGCCCGCGGTCGGCGCTGACGCTGCCCAGATCGGAAGCCAGATGGAGCACGGTCTCGACATCTTCACCCAAGAGCTGCGGCAAAATGTTCCAGAGGTCGGTGACTACCTTATTCAAGTCGAGAATGTCGGGGCGGAGCACCTGCTGGCGGCTGAAGGCCAACAATTGCATGGTCAAAGAAGTCGCTTTCTCGGTCGCCGACTGAATCCGGGAAAGGTAACGCTCCTTCCTGTCGGCGTCGTCCGGAGCACCTTGCATCATCTGGGCCGCACTGCTGATGATCATCAAGACGTTATTGAAATCGTGGGCCACGCCACCGGCCAGGCGACCGACAGCCTCCATTTTTTGCGCAGCGCGGAGTTGCTGCTCCATCAATCGGCTCTCGCTCACGTCCCGGATGGTCACCAGCAGACAAGGCTCTTCCTGGACCCGGATTTGATCGATGGAAATCTGCGCTTCCCTGACCCGACCTTCCTTGGTGCGGTACGTCGTGTTGTAGTCGCGGATCGCTCCGCTTTCCTGCAGTTTGGCCATTACCCGATCTCGTTCGCCCGGAGCCCAGAGCTTGAGTTCCTTTACCGTTTTGCCGATGAGTTCCGAGCGTTCGTAACCCATCATCCGCACGTAGGCGTCGTTGACTTCCAAAAGCCGGCCCTCTTTTTGGGTGGAGATGGAAATGCCTTCGGGACTGGAGCCGAATGCTTTGGCGAATCTTTCTTCGCTCTGCTGGTGGGCCTGTGCCGCTCGTTTGCGTTCCGTGATGTCGCGGATCGCGGTCACGCGGGTTTTGCGGCCACCTGTCTGCAATAGCCGCGCACAAGTCTCCACCGGGAAAACGGAGCCATCCTTGCGCATTAGCAGGTGCTCGTAAGTTTCCGTGTTGTCGGTTTGCACCGCTCGCAGCACTTGCGCTCTTGACTCGAAAGCAACAAAGTCGGAGATGGGTCTTCCGACCATCTCTTCACGGGTATAGCCCAGCATGCGGGCGGTTTGATCGTTGGTTTCGGTTACGATGCCGTTCTCGCTGAACGCCAACCCCTCAAATGATGCCTCCGCCAGGATGCGCAGCCGCTTCTCACTTTCCTGCAGCTCTTCTTCCGCGCGCTTGCGCGCGATTGCTCGGGCCACCTGCGAGGAGACGTACTCGAGCACTTGCAGTTCGTTCTCGCCATAGGCGGCGGGGTCGGTATAGTGCTGGACCGCCATGACCCCAATCGTCTTTCCCTCGATTCGGAGCGGGACCCCCAGCCAGACGGCGGTCGGTGTACCGGTCAACTCCACTTCGCCTCGCTTCTGCAATTCGCGGTGCAGTTCGGCGGTGCAAAGCAGCGACTTGCCCGTGCGCAAAACGTACTCGGTTCGGCCTTTGCCCGATTTGCGAGTTGTCAGTCTCGGGTCCACCTTGTCCAGGTAAAAGGGGAAAACTAGCGAATCCTGCTTCTCGTCGTAGAGGGCAATGTAGAAGCTCTCCGCCAGGATCACTTTCGCGATGATTTCATGCACTTGTTGATACAACTCTTCCAGGGAGGCGGTGCGATCCGCCGCTTCCGCGATGCGATACAGGGCGGTGCGTAATTCTTCGGCGCGTTGACGCTCTTGCGCATCGCGTTTCAGTTGCTCGTAGGCTTGCACCATTTCCGCGGTGCGATCCGCTACCCGTTGTTCCATTTCGCGGTGCGATTTTCGAAGCTCCTCCTCCATTCGCTTGCGTTGAAAGAACTCCGGCACGGCGCCTGAACCCCCCGCGCCAGCGTGTCTGGCTTGCTTGGGCTGAATCTGGCTGGACTGCCAGTAGCGTTGCAGATGCGCTTCGATTTTCTCGGGTGGCGCCATCACGAAGCGGCAGTGCGCATCTCCCACGGCCTGGCATTCCACCTCCACCGCCACCAGCCGGATGCCAAAACTCTCTTCGCACCATCCGGAAGAATATCCGGCACTCACGACGCAAACGGGTTGTTCCACTTTGCGGCCGTGCTGTTTCCATGCATCCGATTCAAAAGAAAAAAGGTGGTCATAAATCAGGAAGCAATCCTGGTCTGGAGAAGGATGAGACTCGGGGAGAATCTCCACAAAGGCCCAGCCGGAAAAAGAGAAGTGCACCGGCCCGACCGAAAGGCGTTCGATAGGATCGGTGACTCCCATCTTGTCGTGAAAGCTGCGAGCATCGGCCTTGCCAATGGCGTGCGCCACATCAAACAGGAGGTTGCTGGCCACTGTCCTCGCCTCCTCCGGGCCCTTGTCCTGATAAAGCGAGGTCACCAGGTCGAAAAATTCAACTGACATCGAGGCAGCGCGGACGAGAATGTAGCGTTCGCCGGAGATGAGGATGGAACTGTGGCGCGGATCTTCTGCACGCTCGCTGAAGTATTGCTCGACGTACTGCTGCGCTCTAGAAAAGATCGGACGGAACTGCTCCGGTACCTTGACTGTGCCGAGGTGTTTCGCAGCCGACTCTGGTGCAGCCTTGGAGTCCCTCTCCGGAGGCTTGTCGTGATCGGTATCTCTCCCCAAGGAGTCTTCGCTTTCCTGGGTTGCCTCTGCGGCATGTATCGGAGATCAGGAGACTTTCGGAATCCCGAACTGCTTACGACGCGTTTACAGAGACGCCAAAGTGGGATTTTCTTTATCGATTTCGCAAAAGCGAAAGATATTATACCCCGCCATCCTAAGCGTCGAACATTACGGGCGGTCAATCATTTTCGGCCGGTTGCTGGCGGCGATATCTCCACCATAGGAACAAGATCACGGCCAAGGCGACAACCAAAACGGCGATATTGAAGCTTTGCACGACTCGCGCCAGGCGGCGCCAATGTTGGCCGAAAAGATATCCGGCGCTGGCGACCGAGGTGACCCAGACGGCCGCACCCAGAAAGTTGAAAATCGCAAAGGCTCGCCAGCGCATGCGCAGCACTCCGGCCAGCGGTCCGGCGAAGACTCTCAGACCGAAGACGAAGCGGGCAAAGAATATGGTGGCCGCACCGTAGCGGGCGAATATTTCCTCGCCGCGTTGCAGCGTGGTGGAGGAAATCCGAAAGAAGCTTTGATAGCGATCGAGCAGGGGACGTCCTCCATAGTGGCCGATGGCGTAACCCAAGTTGTCGCCAAGAGTAGCGGCACAGGTAGCGACCACGACGATCCATCCCAGATGGAGCCGATGTTCGGAATAGGCGAGAAAACTTGCCAGCAAAAGCGCAGTCTCACCGGGTACGGGGATACCGGCGTTCTCGCAAAGGAGCGCCAGCGCTACCCCCCAATAACCGTAGGTGACAACGAATTCGCGAAGCGCGTGAGAGATCGTGTAATGCATGAATTGATGAAACGAGTTCTCAGTTCTCAGAAAAGCGTGGTCGAGAGCTGGTCAGGTTCCCTTTCCGCCAGTGAGAAAATCGACGAGCGCGCGGTTGAAGTCCTCGGGCGCTTCTTCGTAGGGCAGGTGGCCGACGCCTTCTAATGCCAGCAAATGGGCATCGCGAAAATTCTGGCGTAGCAGCTGGGCGGATCGGACATTAACGGCCCGGTCTTTTGTTCCCCAGATGAGCAGGGTGGGGTAATCGCGAATCTTGGGGAGCGCCGTTTCCAGTTTCGCGAGGTCTGCCTTCCAATTGCTGAGGATGCGCGCAGCATGCCGGAGCGCATGATTCTTGAGCACTGGAATGCGGTAACCTTCGAGCGAATCAGGCGGAATTCTTGATCCGTCACCAAACATGCGACGCAGCCAGAGGTAGTCGAGGGAGCGCCAGCGCTCAATCGTGTAGTGGAAGAGCATGGAACCCAGGGGGCTGGCCAGAAAGGGCGCGAGTCGCTTGCCACGCGGCGCCCAGGGATTGACGGGTGCGACCAGCACCAGCCGCTGCAGGCGGGCAGGGTTTGTTTCTGAACAGACAGCCGCCACCATAATGGCGACACCGCCGCCGTGGGAGGTGCCCAGCAGATTGAAATCTTTGATACTCAGGGCGTCCGCGAACTGCAGGATGCGCTCGGCGGTGGCGCGGACGCTGCAGTCCATACCCGCTTTCGAGGTCGAGAATCCAGCACCCAGATTGTCTATGGCATACACGGTCGCATGGGACGCGAGCGCGGGGATGGTGAATCTCCAGGAAAAGGAGTAGCCCATCAGGCCATGAATCAGGATGAGCGCCGGCCCGGAGCCGGCCTTGAGGTAGCGCATGTGGCCGTCCGGGAGGTCGAGCCAGCGCTCTTCGATGGCGGCTCCGGAGACTCCGGAGATGAATTTTTCTTCGGAATGCGTTTCGGTGGGCAACGAAATCCTCGTAGGGAGAGTCTTACTAACTGATATCGCCTCTATTGCTGGGGAGCTGAATTCTGGCTCCCCTCATTTTTTGTTTACAGCGTCGAGGTGCGTTGGCTTCAATTGTAGAACGAATGAAGGTGGGGGTCGCAGCCTGAGACGGGGTAAGCCCCGTCTCTATAGTTGGAGTTTTCTAGCCCTTCGGATTGTCGGGATCTAACCCGGCAGCGGTCATGATGGCGCGACCCAGCTCTTCAGCGGAAACGGAGAACGCTCCGGCTGGCGCTTGACCGCTCGTAACTTCTTCTCCCGCGGTGGGCGCCACAAAGCGATAACCCCTTCCGACTACGGTCTGCAGGTAGTGCGGTTCGTCGGCGTCGTCGGCCAAGGCGCGGCGGATCTTTCGGATGGCGGTATTGATGCCCTGCTCGACGTCGACAAAAACATCTTTGCTCCACAGTTCGCTGGCGATCTGCTCGCGCGTGATCAACTGCCCCCTCTTTTCCACCATGAACAGGAGCAATTGCAGCGGTAAGCCTTCGAGGCGGACTGGGCTGCCACTCCGCCGGAGCTGAAAACGGCTGTAATCGAGTTCGAAATCGTCGAAGCGTACCTTCTTGTTGGGCATATCTGGCAATGGACAACCCCTTATTCGTCCGGAAGACGCGGCGTCTCTACGGGACAGATGGGACCGTCAGAAATTCTGTTCTGTCGGGCTTGCGGTGTCAAGCGCGCAACAGTGAATTTCTTCAGATCAGTTCAGACGGCTTCAGACTGGCTCCATGGACGTTTCGGGGAATCAGGCGCAATATCACACTCACTTGCAGGGTTTGCCCACCTCTCCTGAGCGGGAAGCTTCGCGAGTCAGGTGGAACCAGTAAGTGGGGGGTTCGGGAAACGGGGAAGGTTTCCGAGCCCCTCAAACACCAAAGCAGGGTTTGGGCACGTCACCTCACTGCCAGACACAGGCCAACCACAAAAGCCGCTAGCTCCCTCAAGCTTACCCAGCTCCCAAACCCTCTTCCCATGGCCAAAATGACATCCCAAAAAGCAGAAGCTGAATTCCATAATTCATAGCCGACATTCCAGATTTTCTCTATAATTGTGGAAGTCGCTCTATGGGAGTGACTTACGGGCACTGGGCGAGATTGGAGGGTGGCAGTGCAGTTGCTGATACCTGAAGGGCGGCGAATCTCTGGCCGCGCCGCCATTGCGACCATTCCAGTCCATGAGTCGCGAACCATGAACCGCGAATTTGAGGCCCGGTTTACCGCCATCCTGCTGGCTCTGCTTACAGTAGCAGCAGTAGTCTTCGCCGGTTTCAACTACAAGATCGAGCACCTGTCCGCCATTCCCGACGACGGGGCGTGGTGGATCGAGAAAGACCGGAACGGCCGGGTCGTGGCGGATCGACTCGAACCGAACGGGCCCGCAGAGCGGGCCGGAATCCGGCGCGGCGACGAGGTGGTCAGCATCAACGGCCGCGCGGTGGACACTTCTGCGGCGGTGACGCGGCAGATCTACTACTCCGGCGTCTGGTCGAAGGCGACCTATTCGCTGATTCGCGGCTCGGTTCCGCTGGATGTGGAAGTGGTACTGGCTCCGGCCGAGCGCTCCATGAACGATTGGCTGCGGCTGATCGCGCTCATTTACCTGGGCATTGGGCTCTATGTACTGCTGCGACGCTGGACGGCGGTCGGGTCAACGCACTTTTACATTTTCTGCCTGGTCTCGTTCGTTTTCTACTCGCTGCATTACACCGGCAAATTCAACGCATTTGACTGGACCGTCCTTTGGTCCAATGAAGTGGCATGGCTGCTGCAGCCGGCGCTCTTTCTGCACTTTGTATTGACTTTCCCGGAGCGGCGGGAGTTCGTCAGCAAGCATCGCTGGTCGATTCCGGTGCTGTACGTGCCGGGAGCGGTACTGCTCGGAATCCAGATTCTGGCTTTCGAGTACTTGAAGGCCAGCGCCGGGCTGCTCTTCAATCTGAACCGGGTGCACTGGGCTTATCTGACGATCTTCTTCGTCTCGGCGGCGGCGGTTCTGCGGAACAACTATCAGCAGGCTACGACTCCGATTCTGCGGCAGCAACTCAAGTGGATTACGCGCGGCACCATCCTTGCCATAACGCCATTCACGCTTTTTTATGTGCTGCCGTATCTATTCGGAGTGATGCCTTCGCTCACCATGAAGGTATCGGTGTTGTCGCTGGGATTGCTGCCGTTGACTTTCGGATACGCCATCTTCCGCTACCGGCTGATGGACGTGGATCTGATCTTCAAGCGCGGCATGGCGTATACGCTGGCGGCGGCCGCCATCGTAGGAGCGTACTTCGCCGGAGTGGCCGCGATTGCCCTGTTGGTGCACACACGCGTGCCCAGTTCCGGAACGTACGGGCTGATTGTGGCCATCGTGGTCACCGCTCTGCTGTTTGATCCGGTGCGGAAATGGATTCAGGAAAAGCTTGACCGGTTTTTCTTCCGGACCGGCTACGACTACCGGCGCACCCTGATCGAATTTGGACGCGAGTTGAGTTCGGAGACCGACCTCGACAAGATGCTTTCCTCGCTGGTGGACCGGCTGGCGCGCACCCTGCTGGTGGATCGGATCGCGATCTTCCTGGGCAACAGCGACTCCTCGCGCTTTGAACTGGCGAAATCGTTCGGGCTCGCCCCCGCCACCGGCCTCGACCTGTCGTTCCTCGCGAAACCACGTATCGAGGACGCCGCCGGGCACATCTTCTTCGAGAATACGCACCAGTTGCCGCGTGAGAATGCCTTGGCGCAGGAAGCGATCGGACGGCTGGATCTGAACTATTACATTCCGTGCCATGCGCGGCAAAAGACCATCGCCTTCCTCGGTCTGGGCAAGACCATGCAGGGCGACTTCCTATCCAGCGAAGACGTGGAGTTGCTGGAGGCTCTGGCGGGATACATCGGCATCGCCATACAGAACGGTCGTCTGTACGCGTCTCTTGAACAGAAGGTGACCGAGTACGAGCGCCTCAAAGATTTCAACGAGAACATTGTTGAATCCATCAACGTCGGCGTGATGGCGGTGGACTTGCAGGATCGCATCGAGAGCTGGAACTCGCAGATGGAAGTGATGTATGCGCAGCCACGCTGGCAGGTGGTGGGACGCTCGTTGAACGAGGTTTTTCCGGCCGCTTTCGTCGAGGAGTTCTACCGGGTGCGGCAGAATCCGGGCATCCACAATCTTTATAAGTTCCGGCTGGCGACTCCGACCGGCGAATCGCGCATCGTGAATGTGGCGATGGCGCCGCTGGTCACGCGCAAGTTCAACGTGGTAGGCCGGCTGGTGATCATGGACGACATCACCGAGCGGATCGAACTGGAGGTCCAGCTTACCCAGGCCGATAAACTTTCTTCGATCGGACTATTGGCCGCAGGCGTGGCGCATGAAGTGAATACGCCGCTGGCGGTCATTTCCTCCTACACCCAGATGCTGGCCAAGCAGTTGCAGTCGGATCCGCAGAA
>Ga0209415_10002583_pt1 | contig 33952 bp, 30 predicted proteins | sample PeaSoiSIISIP2007_FD_187696 | JGI IMG/M metagenome (GOLD analysis project Ga0209415, IMG submission 187696) | Peat soil microbial communities from Weissenstadt, Germany - SII-SIP-2007 (SPAdes) (version 2) | ecosystem: Environmental > Terrestrial > Soil > Wetlands > Peat | place: Germany... | reverse complement strand
GCTCGGCCCCCGGAACTGCCGGGAACTCCCAAGCCTTCCGCCGAGCCAGGCTCCGTTGTGCGGGCGAGTTCCTCAATTGGGCGGGACTGATCGGCGGGGCTGGTTTGAGGGGGCGCCGGCGGCACGTCCTCCGATTGCCCGAGAATCGGACCGGCGAAACCACAAATAATCACCGCGAGATTCAGCAATGTTCGTTTCACTAAACTCCTCTCCAGACTCTTCTTGAGTGAAATCGGCAGCCCGTTTGAGACCCGGCATAAGTTCTCAGGGTTAGGAGCGCCACACCTGCCCCGGCCATTCCGATCCCGCAGAGCGGGAGAGGAATCTGCTCTTTGTACGCACGTTACCAATACTTCAAAAGCAGATCCCTCGCTGCCGCTCGGGATGACCGGCGTTGTAATTTTGACTCCGCAGGAAAACTATTATTCAATAAACCTCAGGAACGCTAGGCTAGATTCAAAATCAATGTTACCGTCTGCCCGCATAACGCCGACGCCGGTCTACATAACTTCGAAGATCAGGCACTTCAGGTAGTGTGTTTCAGGAACCGTCAGAAGGATAGGATGATCGGCCGCCTGGGTCCGGCGCTCCAGCACGCGCAAAGTCTTGCCCGCATCGAGAGCCGCCTCGGCGACGATCTCGAGCAACGACGCTTCGGACATGTGATGCGAGCACGAGCAAGTGACCAGCACGCCTCCGGAATCGAGCAGCCGGAGCGCACGGAGGTTGATCTCCCTGTATCCCCGCGCGGCATCGTCCAGCACCCGGCGCGACTTGGCGAACGCCGGTGGATCCAGGATCACCATCGAGTATCGCCGCTCAATCCCGCTCAGGAACTCGAACAGATCGGCTTGAAGGAACTGAATGTTGGCAATGCCATTCGCGCGCGCATTCGATGCCGCTGTCGCGAGCGCTGGCTCCGAGGAATCGACCGCGTCCACCGATTCGGCCCTGGACGCCGCGTGCAGCGCGAATCCGCCGGTTGACGTGAAGCAATCGAGAACCCTTCCGCGCGCATGGCGGGCGGCGGCCACGTAGTTCTCGCGCTGATCGAGATAGACGCCGGTCTTCTGGCCGCGCACCAGATCGGCTTCCATCTTGAGCCCGTTCATTTCGACGGCCACCCGGCCGGGAACTTCCCCGTGGAGCACGACGGTTTCAAGAGGCAACCCTTCCAACTTGCGAACGCTGGCATCGTTACGGGCGATGATCCCCGCGGGACGAAGCAGCTCCGTCAGACAGTGGACGATCGTGTCGCGAGCTCGATCCATCCCCTGATCGAGCGTCTGAAGGACAAGGTAGGGGCCATAACGGTCCACCATCAGACCTGGTAGCAAGTCGCCTTCGGAAAAGACCAGACGGTAGGCGTTCGAGTTCTCCACGATACGTTCGCGGTGAGCGAGCGCGGCCGTGAGCCGTTCGATAAAAAAGGGGCGATCGATCGGTTCGGGCCGCGTGCTCAGCAATCGCAAGGTGATTTGCGAGGTCGAGCTATAGTGCGCAACGCCCAGGAATCGCCCGCCTGAGCCGGCCCCCTTTCGAGATCCGGACGGGAGCACCACGCGAACCGCGTCGCCTGGGGCGGCGTCACCGCGATCCACCACGTCGCTCGAAAAAATCCATGGATGTCCGCTCAGAACCCGATCCGCTGCCTTCCGGTTGACCGAGACGGTGGTCAAGGAATCAATGCACCGGCGCCGTGCGGGGTCCGGCGTTTCTCATTCTCTCCAACCGCGCGATCCGTTCCTGGGTGGAAGGATGGGTGGAGAAAAGGCGCGTCAAACCGCCCGCACTGAACGGGTTGACGATGAACATGTGCGCCGTCGCGGGCGAAGCGTCCATCGGGATTCGCTCCACTCCCATCTCAAGCTTTTGCAATCCGTGAATCAATTCGTCGGGGGCTCCCGTGTACTTGGCCGAAGCCGCGTCGGCATCGAATTCGCGGGTGCGCGAGATGGCCATCTGAATCAGCATAGCTGCAATCGGGGCAAGAATCAGCATCAAAATCCCGCCGCCGCCGTTATCTTCTTCGTCACGGCTCCCGCCGAAGAAAAAGGACATGCGCGCCAGAAACGTGATGGCGGCCGCGAGGGTGGCGGCTACGGAACTGATCAGGATGTCGCGATGCAGCACGTGGCCCAGCTCGTGCGCGACCACTCCTTCGAGTTCGCGGTCATTCATCAACTGGAGGATTCCCGCCGTGAAGGCAACCGATGCATGCTGCGGATTCCGGCCGGTGGCAAAAGCGTTGGGCGATGGGTCCGGCAGCAGCCACAGCCTCGGCATCGGAAGGCCCATCCGCTGGCAGAGATTCCCCACCAGCGGCGCGACGCGAGCGTAAATGTCAGGATGCTCCTGCGGGGTGACCGGCTCGGCTGAATAGGACATCAGGGCCAGTTTGTCGGAAAAGAAGTAGCTGGCAAAGTTCATCCCGGCGGCGAATACCATGCCGATCATCAGGCCGTTTCGTCCGCCTGCCATCTGACCACCGAGCAGCACCAGCCCGCTCAGCAGCCCGAGCAACAGGACCGTCTTGACCGAATTCATAATGTCACCTCGATTCCTGCAGGCGGACCGGAACAGCATCCACCCACCCGTAAATAAAAGACGAGGCGGGCGCGCCTCAAGTTCGCTTGGCGCGTCCGCCTCTTTGAAATCCACGCAACCCAACCGGCTGCTTGATTTGATTACTGAGTCACTTCCACTTTGATTTGGCGAGGCTTGGCCATCTCCTTTTTCGGAAGCGTAATCGTCAACGCGCCGTTCTTGTAGTCGGCCTTCACGCCCTCTGGCTGGATCGTTTCCGGGAGCGCAAAGGCGCGCTCAAAGCAACCGTACGACCGCTCGACGCGATGCCAGCCACCCTCATTCTTCTTGGCTTCGAACTTCCGCTCGCCGCGAAGGGTGAGCGTACCGTTTTCCATCCGGATATCGATGTTCTTCATCTCCACGTCGGGGACGTCGGCCTTGACGATCAATTCGTTCTCGGTCTCCTGGATATCCACCGGGGGCACCCACGGGCGACCGTTCGGCTCAGCGAACAAGCGATTCACACTGTCTTGGAAGGCTAACCCTAAGGGGAAGCTTCCGAAATCCGTGAAAGGCGAATACTTTATAATGGACATGGTAGTTGTTCCTCCATTGATCTACTTTCATAACCAGTATATAATCTGCGTCTATATCTGTCAAGTATTTCTTGAGGGGACTTTTGAGCTCGCCCAGTATATGATTGGACCGTGAACGAGTCGTTGCTGGTCAACACTCTGGGCCACTCCGCCGGCGTCCTGATCTTCGGCATCTTCCTGTATTTGTTGATTCAGGACCGGTCGGCTCACCGCCTGCGCGGCAGCACAAAGTCGATGCTGGCGGCAGCCCTGGCGCTCGCCTGGAACCTCGCGTCGCTGCTGGTGCTTGCCGCCAACGATCCCAACAGCAGGTTCACCAACGTGACCGTTGCGATCGGCTTCTCGGTGCTCAGTCTGCTGCCCGCCGTGCTCTTCGACTTGTGTCTACAGGATCGCTACCGGATTCTTGTGAAGCTTGGTTATGCGTTAAGCCTAGTCGCGATCGCGCTGCATGTGGCGGAGTTGTTTGTGGAAGGCGCGCGATACCATCGCTGGGGACTGACGCTCATTACCGCCGGATTTGGAGGATTGACCTGCGTCGCCGCCGCCGCCGTCTTCGCCTCGCGCGATCGGGACCGCCGCGCGACCACCGCGCGCTTGCTCGGCTCCCGCTTGGTGGGCACCATGTCGCTATTCCTGCTGGCGATGTCCTTCGTGCACCTGCGCAGCGAGCAGGTCGCACAAGTCTGGTCCAGGGAACTCGCCTTTCATCACGCCGCGATTCCCCTGGCTCTGTTTGTGTTGCTGCAGGACTACCGGTTCGTGCTGCTGGACGCGTTTTTACGCTTCCTGGTCAACGTGCTTCTCGCCGCCTTGTTCACGTTCGGCATCGTGGAGGCGCGCCGTGTCAGTGAATTGCCGCAAGCCGCGACGCCGTTCTATCAGGCGCTGGTTCTAGTTGGCTTGTCGCTGCTGCTGATTGTCTTTGCGCTGGTGCGCGGGCGTGCGCAACGCCTGGTCACGCGGCTGTTTTTCCGCAGACCCGCGCTCGATGGATTGCTCCAGGCGTTGAAAGCTCCCATCCAGGAAGAAGACGACTACCTGGCGTCGGCCGCCGCCAGCCTGGGCGAGTTCATGGGCGCCGAGGCTTCCGACGTGGAGGATCCACGCCTGCTGGAACTGGATCTGCGCCGGGCGATCCTGGTGTCCGAACTCGCACGGCACCGCGCGGAGTTTGAAGAAAAAGGCGTTGAAGCGATCGTGCCGTTGCGGATTCCTTCCGGCGGCGCGCGCCATGTCCTGCTTGGCCGGCGTTCCGGCGGGCGGCGCTATTTGAGCGAAGACGTGCAGGCGCTCAACCGGGCCGGGGCCCTGGTCGTGGAGCAGGTCGAGCGCTACCGCGAGTCCGAGGCGCGGCGGCTGGTGGCGCAAGCCGAGCTGCGCGCTCTTCAGTCGCAGATTCACCCTCACTTCCTCTTCAATGCCCTCAATACGCTGTACGGCATCATCCCGCGCGAAGCCCAGGGCGCGCGCGAGACGGTGCTCAACCTGGCCGACATTTTCCGCTATTTTCTCGAAACCGAAAAAGCGTATCTGCCGCTTGAGGAGGAGTTGCACATCATCAAGGCCTACCTGGCGGTGGAGCGCCTGCGGCTGGGCGGCAAGCTGAACGTGGAGATCGACGTCGACCCGCAAGCCCTGGCGATCGAAATTCCTATCCTCTCCATCCAGCCGTTGGTGGAGAATGCGGTGAAGCACGGCATTGCCCCCAAACCCGGCGGCGGAATGGTACGCATTGAGGCTCGGCTGGAGAGAAGGCGTGACGGGCGCGTCGAGGATCGGAGCGCATCGCCTTCCGCCGCGCGCGCTGCGCCTGCCTTGCTCCGCGTAACGGTGGGCGATACCGGGGGCGGCTTTCTCCATCGGGAAAAACCGCGGCACGGCGTGGGCCTCGAAAACGTCACGCGGCGGCTGCAGCTCTGCTACGGAGTCGAGTCGAGGGTCGATATCGTATCGGATTCGAGCGGCAGTTCGGTTTCCTTTACCATTCCGGTTTCGACGGCGCAGGGGATTCCGAGCCAGGGCGCGCGCATCGTTGCTGAGCCCACGGAGGCAGCTACTTGAGGGTTCTGATCGCCGACGACGAGCCCATCGCCCGCCAAATCCTGCGCGAACACGTGGAAATGTCCGCGGACCTCGAACTGGTGGGCGAGGCTGCGACGGGGGCCCAGGCGTTGGCTCGTATCCTGGAACTGAAGCCCGATCTGGTGCTGCTCGACCTGCAGATGCCGGAGCTTGACGGGATCGCTGTGGTGCGCTCCCTACTTGCGGATCATCCTCCGCTGATCGTCTTCGTCACCGCGTACGAAAAGCACGCTCTTGATGCCTTTGAGGTGGGCGCGATCGACTATCTGCTGAAACCCGTACGGCGGGAGCGTTTCGAGCAAGCCGTCCAAAAGGCCCGGCGGCAACTGAAGCGGGAACCGCATCCCCCGCCGGCGGCCATGCGCAAGATCGTGGGACGGCGGGGTAACGATCTCTATCTGCTCGACCCATCGGAGATCGTGGCCTTTCAGGCCGAAGGCGAGCTGGTGCACATCGTCGCAGCGTCGCAGCGCTACCTATCCGATCATTCGCTCAAGACGCTCGAAGAGAAGCTCGAGCGGCCCCGCTTCCGCCGCATCCATCGCAGCACGATCATTAATACCGATCACATTCGCAAGATCTCGCCGCTTTCGAGCAAGCGCTGGCTTCTGAAGATGTCGAACGGCTTCGAGGCCGTGGTGAGCAAGCGTCTGGCCGGTTCGATCCGCGAACAGGCGCGCTGGTGAGAGCGGCGTAACCGAGCGGCGTTACGGTTCAGGGTAGCCTCCAAACCGAGCCGTGACCGTGAGGGAGCGGTTGTAAAATGACGGCACGCTTCCTTATTGGCCTGACCATTCTTTCTGGTGGAAGACATCTTTTTAGAAATGACCGCTCCCTCACGGTCACGGCTCCGTTAAAATACCGCTCTCTCACAGTCTAGGTTTGGCCAGTGACTGCTCGATCTCGTGCGAACTTACTTCGCCAGGAACGGCCAATGCCGAATCACATGGAGCGCGTAATGCGCGATCGCGAAATAGCCCGCCGCGGCCAGGATCACCAGGATTACCGCGGCCCACCTGAGAATCGTACCCCAGGGGAAGCGCTTCCCTTCGCGTTTCAACACCAGGAGGTAGCTCGCGAAGACGCCGACGAAAAACAGCATGCACATCGGCACCGCGAACAACATCAGATTGAAAACGTCGGGCGTCGGCGTGATAATCGCGGCCAGGATCACGATCGCGAGAATGGCATAGCGGGAATGCGCCATCAGGAATCGAGGCGAGGCGATGCGCAGCAGCGTCAGGAAAAAAATCACCACCGGCAGCTCGAATACCAGCGATACACCCAGGATCACGTCGACGAAGAGATCGAAGTAGTTGGTGATGGTGACCAGCGGCTGTACGCCGCCGATCAGTCCGATGCCGAGCAGGAACGCGAGGCCGTAACGAAACGCCACGAAATACGCGAACAGGCCGCCGGTAATGAACAACCCCGCCGTGGTCGCAATGAAGGGTATGGCCCACCGGCGCTCGCGCTTGTACAGCCCCGGCGAGATGAAGGCCCAGATCTGATACAGAATCCAGGGCGAGCCGACAAACAAAGAAACCACCAGCGGAACCTTCACCCAGATGACGGAGAAGTTCTCCATCGGCTCCGTAATGATCAGGTGCGGATCCTTGACGCCGATCTTGGTGAGGGCGTCGAAGGCCGGCGCGCTGACGAAGTCCCACAGCTGGTAGCAGAAGATTACACACAACAGGAACGCCACACCCAGGCCCATCACCATTTTGATGATGCGCGAACGGAGTTCCTCCAGGTGACCCATGAACGACATCCGGACCATGCCTTCGTCGTCACCATCCTCGTCGTCGGGTGGCGGCGGCGGTGGCGTGCGGCGGCCACCGCTCCCACCGGCGGACGGAGCTGCGGTCTTTACTTGCGGAGTCGCATCCTTTTTTGGGGTTACGGCAGGACTTATGACATTAGGTTCAACCGGAGGTCCCACCATCTCCACTTCGCGCGAACGCTGATCCGGCGCGGCCGTGGTGGTGGGAGCCGGTGGAGTATCGATGGAACGCAGATCGTGCGGGGGCTCCTCCGGCAGTTGCAGATCCAGTGGACGCTCGTCGCGCGGTTCGAATTCGGACGGAGCCCCGCTCTCCGGACCGCTGCCCGGAAGCGTGCGGGCGACTTCCTCTGAAGACGATTCTCCGTCCTTCGGTGTTTCCATGAGTTAAGACTTGCGCTCTATCTTAAACCGCTCTCGCCTAAACGTGTCGGGTCGCCTTCTGGCGCCGCTCCCATTAACCGTCGAGTTCCCGTTCCCAGGGCACTCCGGAATGAGAAGTTTCGGTTCTGGCGACTGTGGCCTGAACCGCTGGCGCCGCCTCTGTCGTTTTCGGCTGGGGAGCTTCCGCGACAGCGGTGGTCTCATGTGACTCGGCGCCCGATACTGCGGAAGCGCTTACCGTGGTTGGGTTGGTGGCGGTGGAATCGGGGTCCATGCTATAGGGCGGAGTATATGTTTGCGGCATCTCCGACCGGTAGCCGTCAGAGTACGGGTCGTCGTACTCCGTGTGGTAAATGTCACGCGTCACTTCCTGCGTGGCTTGCTTGATGGATTCGTTTTCCCGCTCCAGGGATTGCATTTCGCGCTCAAAGGTAGCTTTGAGATCGGACTGAGCGCGACGGAATTCGGTGATCGCTTTTCCGAGCGTTTTCCCCAGTTCTGGAAGCTTCTTAGGCCCAAACAGAACGAGGGCGACGATAAAAATCACGATCATTTCTTGGACGCCTACTGGTCCCATGTCGTTGCCCTCCTCCTTCCAAATTTAGACACACCACCCGTGCGGCATATCCACCGATCATGATAGCAAACGTCTCGGCTCAGGGCAGCCTCCGAACCGAACCCTGACCGTGAGGGAGCAATATTTGAACAGAGCCGTGACCGTCAGGGAGCGGAAACTTAAACGAAGCGGCGACCGGCAGGGAGCCCTCAAAAGCGCCGTGACTGTGACGCAGCGGATTTCAAATGAATGGATCTTTTCAGAACGTCCGCTCCCTCACGCTCGCGGCTCGGTTGCTGGATCGAGCAGGTGCCCGAGCCGCTCCCTCTTAGTGCGCAGGTAGGCGTCGGTCGATTCCATTTGGGGCGTAAGACAGGGCACGCGCTCGACCACTTGAACGCCGGAGCGCTCCATCGCGCCGATCTTTTCCGGATTGTTGGACATTAACCGGATCGCCTTCAGTCCGAAGAACTTAGCGATCTGGACCGGTAATTCATAGCCGCGCAGATCGGCCTCGAAACCGAGCTGTTCGTTGGCTTCCACCGTATCGGCGCCATGATCCTGCAATTCATAGGCGCGCAGCTTGTTCAGCAGGCCGATCCCCCGCCCCTCCTGATGCTCGTAAATCAACAGGCCGCGGCCTTCCTGCGCAATGGTTTCGAGAGCCAGCTCGAGTTGGGCCCGGCAGTCGCATCGCAGGCTGAGAAAAACGTCTCCGGTGAGGCATTGTGAATGGACGCGCACCAAGGGCGGCTCGCCGGTCCGGACATCGCCCATCGCGAGAACCACCGCCTCCTCCACCGGCTGGTTTGCCCGGTCGAAAATGCCTTCGAATCCGTAGATACGGAACTGGCCAAACCGCGTGGGGAAGTTCGCTTCGGCGACCTTGCGCAAATGAAATGGAGGGGGCACGGGACAGATCGGCCCTGGAAGTCGATATCCAGGTTGAATAACTTCATTATAATGATCCCGAGCACTGGATGCCGGAGGACGCCTGTCCCGGCCGTCTCCGCGTATGGTTGAACAGCACCTTGTGATTTTGCTGGTGAAGCTGGCGGTGGCCGCATCGCTGGCGAGCATCCTCACGCGCAGCGGGCGATTCCAGCGAATGCTCATGCGCGAAGAGCGGACTCTGATCCAGCGACTTCAGATGGCCTTGGTCTGCGCCGTCATCTTCGGTGGCGGCGTGGCGGCCCGGGTGGCGAATCCGGATGCGTACCAGGCGCTCGACCTCGGCCTGGAGGGCAGCCTAGTGATGGGGATGCTCGGCGGCTATGTCACCGGATTGTTCGCGGGCGTGCTGATTTCGATTCCCGCGATGTGGAACAGCGAGCTGATGTCGGTGACGCTTTTCGCCGCGGTCGGCATCCTGGGCGGACTCCTTCGCGACGTGGCGCCGGACAAGGAAGCGATCTGGAAGATTTCACCGTTCCCGGACCAAAGCCTTTACCGGCTGCTGCGCCGGCGTGAACTGCGTCTGCCGGCCTTCAGCCTCGTGTGTGTCTTGGTGATTCTACTCTCGGAATCGCTGCGCTGGGCGATCGCCACGCAGTTTCCCCATAAGGGTGTGTTCGCCCTCCAGCAGAAGTGGAGCGACGAAAGCGCCTGGCTGGTGGTTGCCATCTACGCGACCACTTTGTTCTCCACCGTTCTTCCGATCAAGATCTGGAACAGCAGCAGAAACGAAAAGAAGCTGGAGCAGCAGCAGTCGCGGCTGAACGAAGCGCGCCTGGACGCGCTGAGCCGCCAGATCAACCCGCACTTTCTCTTCAACACGCTCAATTCGGTCGCGTCCCTGATTCGCATCGATCCCGATCAGGCGCGCCAGGTGATCTACAAGCTCTCTAAGATTCTGAGACGCCTGCTGCGGCAACAGGAGAATTTGATACCCCTCGGCGAGGAGCTTTCCTTCATCGAGGACTACCTGGGGATCGAGATGGTCCGCTTCGGCCCAAAGCTCCGCTTCGTCAAGGACATCGATCCCGCTACCCTGGACATGCTGGTGCCCAGCATGCTGCTCCAGCCGCTGGTCGAAAACAGTATTCGCCATGGTCTGTCGAGTAAAGTGGACGGCGGCACCATTCACGTCCGGAGCCGCCTGGCGGGCCACCGGCTTCAAGTCCTGGTGGAGGACGACGGCGTGGGAATCCCGGAGACGAAGCTCGCGACGTTATTCGAGCAGGGCATCGGCGTGAGTAACGTGAGCGAGCGGCTGAAGGTGTTGTTCGGCGACAACTATAAAATGTGGATCGATAGCCGCCTCGGGGAAGGCACCAGCACGGGGATCGAAATCCCGGAGCAGGTCAGTGGTGGTACGGTAGTTGGAGTCGAATCGTTGGCCGGCAGCCGTTAGATCGGTGGGCTGCGGAACATCGGGAACTCGGGTAAGCCGGGAATTTATAGAAGCTATCCCGCAAAGGGTGCGGCGGCGCCCTCAGTGCAAACAAGTAACGCTGCCGCCGCGCTCCGTTTTGCGGGATGTTACTCGGAAGGCGTCGCGAACTTGAGCGATCTAATCTATTCTCTTCTTCTTCCGCGCGCGGACGCGATGCCGCGCACCATCGCGGAGCGGACGCGGCGGATTTACGATTCCGTCGCGTCGGTGTACCCCGTGAGCACGTTCTTCTTTCATTCGAGAGCCCATCAGTGCGCATTGCGCCACTCTGGCTTGCGGAATGGAATGCGCGTTCTCGAAGTCGCCACCGGATCGGGGGAGATGTTCCGGCGCTTGGTGAAGGCCAATCCCGACGGAAAGACGTTCGGTCTGGACCTCTCGCCGAACATGGCCGCCCGAACGCAGAATCGCGCCCGGCGCGAATTTCCGGACTCCGAGTCCCACTGCGGCGCGGTGGACGTGCGGCACATGCCGTTCCGCAATTCGAGCTTCGACGCGGTGGTCTGCTGCTATCTGTTCGAGCTGTTGTCGCAGGACGACATCCGCCTGACGCTGCGTGAGGTCCGCCGTGTGTTGCGCGCGGAGGGTACGTTCTCCCTGGTGGTCATCGGCCAGAACGTGAAAGTGTTCAACCGGCTCTACGGCGTTTGCGGCAAACTGGTGCCGGCATTCTGGGGGCGTCAGGTGGAACAAACCGTCCCTGACATGGTGGATGCCGCCGGGCTCAGCCTGGTCACGGACCGTTTCGTGCGCCAATCCGGCTATCCATCGCGGGTGCTGGTGGCTCGGAAACAGGGCGCGTCGTAAACTCGAAAAAAAGTCAGACGGACCCAGGCTGAAGACGGACGCCTGCGATCGATGGTTTCGCCCGCAACGTCCTTTCCCGCGACATCCCGAGCCCGATACGGGTAACCTCCACGAGGGATCTGTTTTTCTCGTGCCTCGTTTTGTCGGCGATCGAGACCTGGTTTCTCGGCTTTCCGTAGCCGAAATGCCGGTCTGCGGAACTTGAGGCGAGCGTTCCGGCAACCCTCCGAAAATCATCTACATGGCGTTTAAACTCGAAAAACTCGAAGACGTCCCCATAGTAAAGGGTCAGAAACGGCACAAATCGATCCTGGAGCCCGCTAGGGCCCTGGAAACGGCAATCGTCTTTTTTGCGATTCGTGAAGTCTCCTTAATAGCCCGCAACGGGTGCGGCGCACCCCCCGCGTCCTGTTTCCCCGTATAATTGGGGCATTGCAATCCGCCGCAGGTAAGGCCCCGCGCGGTGGTCCACGCGAGGCGTACCTGGCCATTGAGCGCTTTCTCAAAGCCAGCCGAAAACCAGCACTGATGGAAGCGGGCGAAGATCCGCTGCCCCTCGCCATGGGCAGCTTCGCGCTCTCCACGCGGGCCGAGTCGGTGACGCTCGAATGCTGGAGCGGAACACGAAACCTGGTGCGACGGCTGCGCGGCCTGCAATCGGAAAGACGCGGCCGCGTCGAAATCGAGGTCGAGCGCTTCGGCGGCCGGACCGGTACCATCACGCTCGTCGACCTGGACGATCCCTCGAACCGTGAAGCCGGCCGCCGGGGCGCGCGGCTCAAATACCGCGAGCGTTTCCGTCAGGCCCTGCATCGCCAGTACCCGGATTGGCGGCTGGTCGAATTGAGCACCGACCCGGACCTGCATCACACGTTGTCCCCCGCCTACCCGCGCGCCTTGCTGCGCAAGGGAAGCATCGGTCTCGCCGCCATCGGGGCCGCGGAAGATGCCCTTTCACCCGAAGGAGCGTTGAGCTTCGGGCTGATCTGGCTCGACTATCTCCGGCGCCGTGAGAGCAAGGCGGTGATCGAAGGCCTCGCGATTTTTCTTCCAGCGGATGCCGAACGGACCACGTGTCACCGCGTGCGGCTTCTGAATCCGGAGGTGGCTCGGTACAGCGTCTTCGTTCATCATCCGGGCGGCCATGAGGACGCGGTCGAACCGCGCGATTATGCGAACTTCACCACCCGCCTCGATCCCTGCCATCGGCCCCTGGGCGCCGGCAGCAACAGACTCGTCGCCTGGGTGGAGCGGATCTCCGCGATCGATGGAGTGGAGAATCGCCAACGTAGGGACGGTTCCGTGAGCCTGGCTGTACGAGGTCTCGAATTCGCCCGCACCACCGGGGACGATCTGCTGTTCGGTCTGGATCATCAACACATCGCCGGCGGGGAGGGAAATATCGCGGAGATCGAGGAACTGGCTCGGGGCCTGGCGCGGATGCGAAGCGCGGATGCCGCCGATCCGGCAAATCCTCTGTACCGCCGCCATCCCGAGGCCTGGCTCGAGTCGCAAATCCGCCTCCATCTAGATCGTCTGGATCCGTCGCTGCACGTGACTCCGATCTACGGCCAGGTGCCCCAGTTCACGGCGGGCGACCGCAGCTTGATCGACCTGCTGGCCGTCGATCGCTCCGGGCAACTCGCGGTGATCGAGGTGAAAGAGGATCAGGATATCCATCTTCCGCTGCAGGCGCTCGATTACTGGATGCACGTCAAATGGCATCTGGATCGCGGCGACTTTGCTGGAAGGGGATACTTTCCGGGCCTCGGCCTGCGTTCGGATGCGCCCCGGCTGCTGCTGGTGGCGCCCGCACTCGACTACCATCCTTCGAATGAGACCGTACTCCGGTACTTCTCTCCGGAGGTGCCCGTCGAACGGATCGGCGTAGGGATACAATGGAGAAGGGAACTTAAGGTGATGTTTCGCGTCCCCTCCGTGCCATGGCCCTCGCCGTACTCCGCCAGGTCAAACGAGCCCTTTCGAGCCTGAACCCGAAAGAGCTGCGGGAAACGGCCGAACGCCCCGTGCGCGTCGGCATCGTAGCCGCCTCGCCGGAGTCTTTAGGCCGGATGGAGACCTACTTCGCGCCCCCTCATTTTTCACACGAGCGCCGCGCGGAGGCCGTCCAACTGCTGGTGCGGGGCAGTTGTTCCGGATGCGACGTGGAGATTTACGAGTCCTCACTGCTGCGTCCGGCCCGGGCGTTTTCCCTGGATCTGGAGGCCCCGGACGACTGCGTGCGGCGCATTCTGCGCGCCCGGGAGGACCTGATGCTCCCGCTCGCGCGCCGTCTGCACCCCTTCCGTAAGCCCGTTTCGCACCACATCATCCGCGCCGTGGCGAAAGAGAACGCGCTCTTCTGCCTGGCGACCGCCCTGCCGGACGTCGTCCCGAGCTTGGCGTCCCTGCCTTGGGCGGTAGGCGAGTTCACTTCGGATGCGGCTTTCCTCACGATGAATCAGATCCGCATGGCCCTGGAACTGGCCGCGGCGAGCGACCGCCCGATCGGCTACCGGGAGCAGAGAAATGAGATCGGGTCCGTCATCGCCGGGGCGTTCGGCTGGAGGGCGCTGGCTCGTGAACTGGTGGCGAAGGTGCCGTTCGGCGGCGGATTGATCCCCAAGGCGGCGATTGCCTGGGCCGCGACCTACGCGGTGGGGCACTCGCTCGAGCGGCTGTATCGGCTGGGGTACGGATTCACGCGCGAAGAGCGCAAGGCCGCCTATGAAGAAGCCTACGAGCACGGACGCCAGATCGCGGGGATGCTGCTCGACGGCCTTCGTCATCGCAAAGCCGTCTGAAGACACCTGCGGCTGGCCGTCCATGCGGCGTTTCGAAACCAACCGGCGGGGCGTCAACTCCGCGACAGTTCGTTTAGTTCCTTGAATCGAGCTTCGACACGCATCCGGCGCTCGCGCCAGTAGCCGGCCACCGATTGCATCACCCGAGCAGTACCCGCTGGATTCTCTTTCATCACCTGGTCATAGTCCATCTGGTGATGCCGTTCCCAGTGAATGCACTTCTTCAATTCGTCCAGACAGGCGCTAACGGTCATGAGCCGCGGTTCCTCGGAAATTGCAGTACTCATATACCGAAACATAGTACATCAAAAATGTTTCAGTGAATAGGCCCTGCCAATGGCAATGGGTCTATCTGAAAACTCAACGGACCGAACTACCGATCCGTCCCCTAGTCATTCCGAGCGAAGCGAGGAATCTGCCTTTGGTTCACGCGTTAGGAGCGCGTTAGAAGCAGATCCTTCAACTTCGCTCGGGATGACCCGCGTCGGACTATAACTTGGTGGAGCAGAAACAACTCGACGAACTTCCGGTTCACGAAACTGGTCTGCTTCCGCGTTGATGACGATCTCGTTCGGGTGGGCCGGACGGCGTGGCTCAAACTCCACGTTGGTTGCCGTAAAGATCGATGTGCAGGCGTGCACCATAACGAAAATGCTGCCGTTTGCAAATCTCCACCAGCCACCGTGCGCGATCGCGGAGGGTCCCGGAATCGCTTCCTTCGGGCATGAGCACTACGCGACTCCGTTCGGCCCCGGTTTCCTCGAGAATCGCTTCGATCTCGGCCAGATCGTCCGGCGCGGCAACCACGAACTTGAGTTGATACTCGAACTCGCGCATCAGCCGTTTCAGGACGTCCGGTTGATTCCGAAGCCGGTCGTGCTGTGCCGCCCATTTTCCGCCCTCGCGCTCATGCGGTGTCGAGTTCGAGAGCTTGGGACTCAGGCTCAGCAGATCGCAAGCCACCGGCTTGTAAACCGTCCCAGCGGTTTCAATGGTCACGTGCAAGTCGAGTTCCTTCAGGCCTTGCGTGAGCTGGACAATGTCTTCGGCGATCATGGGTTCGCCGCCGGTCACCACCACATGGGTCGCGCACTGCCGGCGGACGTCCGCGAGAATCGCGCCGAGCGGCATGTCCGTGCCTTCCGGATTCCATGACGTGTAAGGCGTATCACACCAGGTGCATCGAAGATTGCAGCCGCTGGTGCGTACAAAGACGCTCGGCACGCCGGCCAGGATTCCCTCGCCTTGAACCGAATAGAAGATTTCAGCGATGTTCATGGTGAAAAGGGGGACAGACCACTCTGTCCACAACGGTATATCGTTGATGGCACGAATTTGATCTCATTAGGGACAGAGCAGTCTGTCCCCTTTTTCACCGTGGACAGAGTGGCCTGTCCCGTTCTTCATTCTTCAACATAGCGGATCGCGGATTCCCGCTTCCTGAAAACCTTTGCGGCGCAGCAGACAGGAATCGCAATGCCCGCAGGAGCGTCCCGCCGGATCGGGATCGTAGCAGCTATGCGTGAGGGCGAAATCAAGACCGACGTCAGCCGCGAGGCGAACGATATCCGCCTTACCGAGTTGCGCCAGGGGAGTACGGATTCGAAGTTGTGTGCGGCCTTCGACGCCCGTCTTCGTTGCCAGGTTCGCCATGCGCTCAAACGCGCCGATGAACTCGGGACGGCAATCGGGATAGCCGGAATAATCGATCGCGTTCACTCCGATGAAAATATCCGAACATTCGAGCACTTCCGCCCAGGCCATGCCGAAGGCCAGGAAAATGGTGTTGCGGGCCGGGACGTAGGTGATCGGAATGTCCGCGGCGATCTCCGCGGCCGAGCCGCGCTTGGGGACCGCAATGTCATCGGTAAGCGCGCTCCCTCCGAAAGCTCGCAGATCGACGCGAGCGGTACGATGTTCCTTCGCTCCGAAGAATTTCGCCACCCGCGCGGCTGCCTCCAGCTCGATTCGATGACGCTGGCCGTAGTCGAACGAGAGGGCGTAGCACTCATATCCGTCGCGCCGGGCGATGCCCAGGCAGGTGGACGAATCCAGGCCTCCGCTGAGGAGACAGACAGCTTTGGGGGAATCCATGGCGGGGAAACTTCATTGTAACGCCGCGTTCGTGAGGTCCCGGCGAGACTCGCGATCAGTCCGCCCACGCGCGTCGATCCGCTCCCGCGGGCTTGACTCGCGTCCCGGCAGGCTTCGGCCTCCAGCCGCGGGGGCTTCCGCCCGCTCCCATAAAGAACACGCGCAAAACGGAGTGCGCCGCCAGGCAGTTCCCGGCTTGTACTGCGGAGTGCGCCGCACCCTTTGCGCTTCCGGATGCTATCATCGATCCGTTCGGAAAGAGTCCTTATGAGCCAACATCGTCCTTTTGTTCCCGAAGGCACCAGCATGAAGGAATTCACGCTGAGAGCGGTCCTGCTGGGTCTAGTGATGACGGTGATCCTCGGCGCGGCGAATGCTTATCTCGGTTTGCGCGCCGGCATCACCATCGCCGCCACCTATCCGGCGGCTGTCATCGGAATGGCCGTGCTGCGCGCCTGGAAGGGGACGATCCTCGAAGAGAACATCGCGCGAACCGCCGGCTCGATCGGCGAGTCGGTGGCGGCGGGCGCCATTTTCACGCTGCCCGCATTCGTGATCGCGGGGTCTTGGCCCGCCTTCGATCCGTCTCACGCGTATTGGAAGTCGACGTCGCTCATGGTGGTGGGCGGGATTCTCGGCGTGCTCTTCGTGTCGCTGGTCCGGCGCGTGATGGTGGAAGACCCGGATCTCCCGTTCCCGGAATCCGTCGCCGCTTCGGAAATTCACAAGGCCGGCCAGCGCGGATCGGAAGCCGCGCGCTACCTGTTCTGGAACATCGGCCTGGGAGCGCTGGTGCAATCGCTGGGCGAACTGCGTCTCTACGCGGTCGACAGGGACTTCTTCTTGCGCATCGGAGAGCTGGGCCGCAGCTTTGTGCGCTTGGGCGCATTGGGCAGCACCGCTATCCTGCGAACCGGCGCGGTCTCGACGATTTCAGCTCCCACGGTAAGTCCCGCCTACCTGGGCGTCGGCTATGTCATCGGACCCGAACTGGCGGCGTTGAACTTCTCCGGCGGAGTGCTCGCGTGGGGACTTCTCGTCCCTCTGTTTATGTACTTTCTGGGCCCGCAGCTGCAACAGTTCATGCCGGCCGGCGCGGGCGACGATGGGTGGGCCACGCAAGCCGCTGCCGTGTGGCGCTACATCGTGCGCCCGATCGCGGTGGGCGGAATGCTGGTGGGCGCGGCGTACACTCTTTTCCGGATGCGCGGCAGCCTGACGTCCAGCCTGGGACGAGCGTTCCGCGAGCTCCGTACCGGCGCGCCGCCGCTTGAATCGATGGCGCGCACCGAACGCTATATGTCCTCGAAGACCGTGTTGGGGCTCATCGCGATCGTATTCGGATTCATGATCGCACTCTACATTTATTTTTCGGGACAGGTGGTCGCGGGCGTGGTGGCGGCAGTGGTGATGTTGATCGTGGGATTTTTCTTCGCCACGGTGTCGGGCAACCTGGTCGGGATGATCGGGTCATCCAACAACCCGATTTCGGGGCTGACGCTTTCGACGTTGATCATCGCCGCGCTGCTGATGGTGGCGATGGGAGTCTCCGGACCCGCCGGCGTGGCGGTGGTGCTGGGCGTGGCGGCGGTGGTCTGCGTGTCGTCCGCCGTTGCGGGCGAACTGCTGCAGGATTTCAAGGCCGGCTACATTCTGGGGGGCACGCCGCGCTCGATTCAGATCGTCGAACTGATTGCGGTGGTGGTGGCGAGCCTGGTGATGTACTTCCCGCTCTACATTCTTCAACAGGGGAATCTCAAAGCCGGCGGCACCGGTTTTGGCGATCGCGCGTTGCCCGCGCCCCAAGCCGGACTGATGGCGGTGCTCGCGCAGGGAATCGTCGGGGGTGAGATGCCGTGGCCGCTGGTGGTCACGGGAGCCATGTTCGGGGTCGCCATGATCATGCTGCGCGTTCGAAGCCCCATGCTGGTTGCGGTGGGCATGTACCTGCCGCTGCCCACCACGTTTTCAATCTTCCTGGGCGGTATGCTGCGCGGGTTGGGAGATTGGCTTAGTGAGCGAAAGGGCCACAACGAGGCCCAGAAGACGCGTGTCGTCAGCGTGGGAATCCTGGTGGCGAGCGGTCTCATCGCCGGCGAAGCCCTCACCGGGCTGCTGTTCGCCACGTTCCGATTTAAGGATCTGAAGATTCCGGCATTTTTCGCCGATCCCTCCTACGCGTTCGGCTTCGGAGTATTGGCGCTTTTGGGATTCGTTATGGTCCGATTGCCGCTCTCGAAGGCCGGCCGGCCCGAGGATCCCGCTCCGCCGGCAGCCATGGTGTGATCGAACGGTGGCGCGCTGGCGCGAGCCCGGCTGTTAAGCCGGTCTAGAGTTCCGAGTATTGGTATTCTTAGGATGGGACCTGGACAGAGGGGTGCGCTCGAATGGCGCGCCGCCCGTCCGAAGCCAGCAGAGAATCATGTCGAACCAACAGCTCTACCTCGCCATTGGCGTACCGATGCTGTTCAACGCCGCACTCATCGGCATCCTCATCGCGTACATCAACGCCAAGTTCAACGCCATCGACCAGCGCTTCCAATCCATTGACCAGCGCTTCGACGACATGCGCGACCTCTGGCCGAACTCCACCGCGTCGAGGAAGTCCTCGACGCCCGATTGAAGCACCTGGAAGAACGCTGAACCGGAAAGTAGAGCCGGTCGCATGCCGGACATCGAGAAAGCGATCCAGCAATTCAACGACGTGTTTATCGTTACCGCCGACATCCAGCAGCGCCACGCCGGCATGCTGGAAGAGCACCGCGAAATGCTCCACGCCAGCCACCAGGTGCTGATTGAGCACTACAAGGCACTTCAAGAAAACCAGCGCGACGTCGCCGAGCACCGCCGCCAGATCGACCGACTCAGCGCCGAGGCCGCTCAGTTCCGCCGCGAAACCGAACAGATCCGCGGCGAAGCCGAACAGTTCCGCGGCGAAGCCGAACAGTCCCGCCGCCGCACGGATCAGAATCTCGCCGAGATCACCGACAAACTCAACGGTCTCATCGGCTATATCGACCATCAGCCGCGGCCGCCACAGTAGCGGCACAGCTTGGCCGCAGTGCCGGCCGGCCCGAGGATCCGGCGCCCGGCAGCCATGATGTGACGGAGCGGCCATGCGACGCGAGGATCGCGACATTCGACGATCGCGTGAGTGCGCTGCTACAGTAGTACCTTGTCGCGCGTCAGCTCATCCCCACCCCCGAGCCGCTCCGACAACGTCCGTTGGACCCAGCTCTACCTGGGCTTAGGCTTCACCACCCTCGCGACGCTGATCCTCGAATTGGCGCTGACCCGCATCTTCTCGGTGGTCTTCTTCTATCACTTTGCCTTCCTGGCGATTTCCGTCGCACTGTTCGGCTTGGGCGCCGGGGGCGTGTTCTCGTACGTTGTCGCGAATCGGCGCGGAAACCTGTACGCAAAGCTCGGCAAGCTCGCACTCCTCAACAGCGTGTGTGTGATCGCCTCGCTGTGGTTCCTTCTATCGCGTTCCACCGGACTCGGTTCGTGGACGCTGGTGGGCGTTTATGCCGCGAGCGCCGCGCCCTTTTTCCTGGCGGGAACGGTGGTGTCGATCGCCATCTCGGAAGCGATGGAGCGTATCGATCGCGCCTATTTCTTTGACTTGGCTGGCGCCGCTACCGGATGCCTGTTGCTGATTCCGTTTCTCGATCTGTTTGGCGGTCCGAACACGGTGATCGCCGCGGCCGTGCTGTACGGCGTCTCGGCAGCGTTGTGGTTCCATCAAGCCGGAGAGCCTCGTAGGCGGGCTGGCGCTGTACTTTTCTCCCTGCTCCTGGTGACGCTGATCGTGGTGAACGCCAAGCTTCCGCTTCTCGATGTTCACACTTCCAAAGGGCAGGCGCTTCCCACCGAACGCTTCGTGGCCTGGAACAGCTTTTCGAGAGTCGGAGTGAACGGCGAAGACGGCTCGCTTCACATCGTGATCGACGGAGACGCCGCTACTGACATCGCGCCTTTCGATTGGGACCATTTGACGGCGGAACAGCGTTCGATTCTTGCGCATCAGGGGCCCGGCGCGCCGTACTTCCTCCGGCCCGGCGCAAAGACGCTGGTCATCGGGCCCGGCGGCGGTTACGACGTCGCGCGCGCTCTCGCCGCCGGGAGCCGCGACATCACCGCGGTCGAAATCAATCCGATCATCGCCAACAAGATCATGCGCGACAAATTCGCGCAGCAGAGCCACGGCCTGTATTTTCGTCCGGAGGTGCATCTTTTCGTCGAAGACGGGCGCTCCTTCATCCGCCGCAGCCGAGATAAATACCAGGTGCTGCAGGCAACGCTGGTGGATACCTGGGCGTCCACTGCGGCGGGCGCTTTTGCGCTTTCCGAAAACAACCTGTACACCACCGACGCGTTCGAAGACTATCTCGGGCGCCTCACCGATGACGGACTGCTGGCCTTCACGCGCTGGGGCTTCGACCCTCCTCGTGAATCGCTGCGTTTGGTTTCCCTGGCGATCGAGGCCCTGGCAAGGATCGGCGAAACGGCCCCGGACCGCCACGTCATCGTTCTCCGGGATGACTCAGCCCGGCTCCACGGCTGGGGCGCTCTCGATACCGTGCTCATTTCGAAGAAGCCGTTCACAGCGGAAGATCTGTCGCGAGTTCGAGGGCTTGTCGCGGAATCGCATCTGGAGCTGGTTTACATTCCTGGTGCGGCTTCGGGTGTCGCGGGGTCCGCAACTCCGTTCGCGCAATTGCTCACCAGCGCCGATCCTGCCGGATTCTGGAAAGACTACGCCTACGATGTTTCCCCAGTGGACGATGACCGGCCCTTCTTCTTTTACACCGTGCAACCGCGCGACGTGCTGAGCTTCCTCACCCACGCCAGCCGCGCCAGCGAAGATTTCACCATCAATGCGGCGGTGCCTCTTCTGTTCAATCTGATGGCTGTCAGTATTGGAGCAACGGCGCTGGTTCTCCTCCTGCCGCGCCTGCTGCTGCGGAGCCAACTACCCCGGCAGAAGGGCGGCCTGCTTTTCCTGTCCTATTTTCTTTGCCTGGGCGCGGGCTACATCCTGATTCAGGTGGCCCTGATTCAGAGGTTCGTGCTACTGCTGGGTCACCCCACCTACGCGCTCAGCGTGATCATTTTTTCGATGCTGGTGGCAAGCGGCCTGGGGAGTTTTTTCAGCAAGCGGTTGATCTCTACGGGCGATGCTTCGAATGACGACGCGCGCTTGATGCAAGCGCTGGCGGGTATCGCCGTCCTGGTCGTCATGCTCGCGTTTGCAACCCGGCCGCTCGTCACGGCCGCGGCAGGCTGGCCGCTTCCCCTGAAGGCGGTCCTTTCGGCTCTCGCGATTACTCCAGCTGCGTTCCTGATGGGCATCCCCTTTCCCTGCGGGCTCCGGAGGCTGGAGCAACGCCATCCTCCGTCGGTGCGGTGGGCCTGGTCGCTGAATGCCGCGGCGAGCGTTCTCGGTTCGGTGGGCGCGATCGTTCTCGCAATCTACGCTGGACTGCGCGCGACCCTGCTTTCAGGAGGATTGCTCTATATTTGCGCTCTGATCGTGATATGGCTGAGCCGCGATCGCATGGCTAGACCAGTTTCAGGGATAACGTAAGGGTCTTCGATGCGTTCAGCCTTGAGCCCGCAAAGGGCGCGGCGGCACCCTCATTACAAGCCAGTAACGCTGCCGCCGAGCTCCGTTTTGCGGGCTGTTACTTAGGAGAACACCGTTGCTTGCCGTGTGAAACCGGTCTACTCGCTCGGAAGCGTGTAGGCGACGTACTCGCCGGAGTAGTTGCCGCCGCTGATGGCGACAACAATATACTGTTTTCCGTTCAGCATGTACGTCATGGGCGACCCGCTCTGCGGCGCCGGCATCCACACCGCGCCGACCTCTTTCCCGATCGCCTTGTGGTAAGCCCGCAGCATCGCGCCACGCGGATGTTGATCGGTGGTAGTCACCTGGCCGTCGCCGGCGATCACCAGCGTCTTGGTGATCAGCGTGCCGACGTTGTATGTCATCTGACCGGTACGCGGGATGGTCATGCCTTTGAGCGCCGGATTGTTGCGGACCGCGTCCGGAGTGTCTCCGTGCGCCCCTTGCCAGACGATATCGCCGTCATCCAGGCTGATCGCCGAGATGGTTCCGTACGGCGGCTTGATGAGCGGCAGTCCCTGCACGTTGAGCGGAACGTACCCGCCACCACCGCCACCGCCACGGCCGCCCGCCGGAGCCACGGGAGCCCTCTCCGGCATCGGTGAATCGGCGCCTGCGTTCTCGCCAGGGCCGCGCGCGACGCGGAATTCCTGTCCCGCGGTGCCCATCACGTAATTCATGTCCGAAATTTCCTTGTTTGGCGTCGGGATCACCCCGATGGGGGCGATGCAGGCGGTGCAGGCGTAAGCGTAGACAATGTGCGTCTCGGGATCGAACGATGCGCCCGGCCAGTTGGTCCCGCCGTTCGCGGTGCCCAGAGTCAGAGTGGCCAGCGGACCGCTGGCGTTGCTCAGAGCCGGAGGCGTGAACACTGGTCCCAGCTTGTACTTGGCGACGATGGTCATCGCCTGGTCATGCATGGCTGGAGTGAAGCTGATCAAGTCGTCGGGAGTGACACCGTTGCGGGAGTAGGACGGCGGCTTGGTCGGGATCGGTTGCGTGGGAGAATACCACTCGCCGGGGACGTTGCCTTTCTCGGCCGGCTTCTCTTCGATGGGCCACACTGGCTTGCCCGTCACGCGATCGAACACGTACAGGTAGCCCTGCTTGGACGGTTGCGCCACGGCCTTTATCGGCTTGCCTTCCACGTTAATGTCGACCAACAAGGGAGCGGAGGAAATGTCCATGTCCCACAGGGGATGGTGAACCAATTGGTAGAACCATTTCCGCTGGCCGGTCTTGAGGTCGACGCAGACCAGACTTTCGCCGTATAGATTCGCGCCGGGCCGATGCCCGCCATAGTAATCGCCGGTCGGCGATTCTACCGGCAAATAGACCAGGCCGAGTTCCTCATCCACGCTGATTTGCGACCAAACGCCGGTGTTGCCGTTATGGTCGGCCGACCCGTTGAGCCAGGTTTCATAGCCGGACTCACCCTTGGCCGGGATGGTGCGGAAAATCCAGTTCTGCTTGCCAGTACGTACATCAAATCCGCGCACCAAGCCCTTAGTGTTGTTCATGGTCTTCGGCGTCATGCCTTCGCGCATCGCCGAGCCCACGATCACCGTGTCTTTCGCCACCACCGGCGCCGACTGGAGCCCGATTTCACCAGTGGTCAAGTCGATCTGCTGGCCGGTGCCGAAGATCGCACCTACCTTCAGGTCCACCACGCCGGCCTTGCCAAACGATGGCACCAGTTGGCCGGTTTTCGCATCCAGGCAAATGAGCCGGTAGCCGGGCGTCACGTAGAGAATTCGCTCCTCCTTGCCGTCGGACCAATACGCCAATCCGCGGCCGGAGAGTTGCCGGGGAGAGGCCGCGCCACGCGCGCCTTCGTGCTCACCGTGCACCCACAGAAGCTCACCCGTGGCCGCGTCCAGCGCGAACGCCGCGCGCCGCGATCCGCCGGTGGCAAAGAGCACACCGTTCACCATCAAGGGCGTGCCTTCCAGCTTGAACTCCGGCCGGTTGCCTAGGCTGTCCGTCTTGAAGCGCCAGGCGACTTCCAGCTTGTTGAAATTCGTTGCGTTGATCTGATTGAGCGGCCGATATCGGCTGCCCATCGTGTCGGCGTTATAGGACGGCCATTCGGTGTCCTTGGCTTTGTACTGGCCCCACGCACCCACTGCCGTCAATCCCATGGCGACAACTAGAGATAAGACCGAAAATCTGTTCGTCAATTGCTGACCCGTCTGACTGGGACGTTGCATCGGAAACCCCTCCCTGAAATCTGTTGCTACTTCTCTGATTCGCTCATATTATACGCGGGTTTCTCCTTACATGCTCGCCCCGATCAGGCTGGCCACAATGATTGCGATTGGGGCGATGGAAGAATGGCGGTTGACTATTCCTGACGAAGGGCGTCGACGGGATCGATCTTTGCCGCGCGATAGGCGGGAATGAGACTCGCCACCAGCGCAACCGTCGTCAGGATCAACGCGACCAGTAGGAACGTGAGTGGATCGGTCGCCTTTACTCCGAAAAGCAGGCTGGACAGGAAATTGGTCAGCAGGACGGAGCCGGCGAGGCCGATCCCGACGCCCCCGAAGGTCAACCAAAGGCTTTGGCCGAGCACCAGACGGACCACGTTCATGCCACTTGCGCCGAGCGCCATCCGGATCCCAACTTCGTGGGCGCGCTGCGCGACCGAATAGGACATGACGCCGTAGATTCCCACGGCGGCGAGCAGCAGGGCGATTCCGGCGAAGATCGCCAGCAGCCACATCGAGAGCGTCCGTCGCGCGAGCGATTCCGCCATCAGTTCGCGCATGGTTCGGATGCGGTAGACGGGTTGATCCGGATCGAGGCTCAATACCTGTTTCTGGACCGCATTTGCGAGGGAGCGCGGATCTCCCGCGGTGTGAATTGCAAGGCTCATCGACGTCAGCGGAAAACCGGTCTGGGCGTAAGGCCAATAGAATTCCACCCGCGATGGCGTTTCCAGCGTGCGGTAGCGAACGTGCCGGACCACCCCGACGATCGTGCGCCATGGAGTGGGAGACTGACGGCCGCCTTGCTTGATGCGTTTCCCGATGGGATCCTGGTTCGGCCAATAGGTGTTGGCCATGGTTTCGTCGATGATCGCGACCGGAGCCGCGGTCTCATTGTCACGGTCTGCGAAATACCGGCCGCGCACCAGGCCGATTCCCATCGCTTCGAAATACCCCGGCAGTACGGGACGCTGGTCGGCTTCGGGCATGGTGTTCTCATCGGTAACCGACTGCGTGTCAACCGTGGTTGTGCCGGACCACCCGGTTCCCGTGAGCGGCAGTCCGGTCGCGCCGCCCACGGCGTCCACGCCGGGCATCAGGCGCAGGCGGTCTAGCAGGTCGCGATAAAACGCCCGCGTTTGATCCGGACGAGGATACTTCTGTTCCGGGAGCGAGATCCGCATGGTCAAGACGCCCTCCGGCCGGAACCCGGTATCGACGTCCTGCAATTGCAGAAAACTGCGGATGAGTAGCCCCGATCCGGTCAGCAGCATGAGCGATAGTGCCAGTTCCGTCATGACCAGGCCCCCGCGAAGCCTTTGGGCGGCGCCGCCGGCCGATCCTCCGCGGCCACCTTCTTTAAGCGTTTCGTGAGTGGCGTGCCCCGCGGCGTGGAACGCCGGCGCCAATCCGAACAAAATGCCGGTAGCCAGCGACACGAGGATCGTGAAAGCGAGAACGGGAAAATCCATTTTCGCCTCCGCGACCCTCGGGAAACTGGCGGCCGCCATGGCGACCAGTGCACGGAGGGACCACCAGGCGAGCAGGAGTCCCGCCAAGCCTCCGGCAAGAGCAAGAATCACGCTTTCGGTCAGAAGCTGCCGCGCGAGCCTCCATTTACTGACCCCGAGCGCCTGCCGGACCGCGATTTCCTTCTGCCGCGCCGACGCCCGAACCAGTAGGAGATTCGCAACGTTTCCGCACGCGATCAGCAACACCAGGCCGACCGCTCCCATCAAGATCCACAGGGCCGTCTTGATATCGCCAATCTGTTGATCGAGCAGCGGAACCAGAAGCACCGTGAAATTCACGTTCCTGTAGTGATACTGGGGATTTTCCTCGATGATCCGCTGAGAGACGGCGGCCATGTCCGTTCGCGCCTGCCCGATCGATAGACCCGGTTTGACTCTTGCGATCGCCAGGAGGTTGTGGCTGCCTCGGTTATTGGGACTCAAGTCGTTTGCCGAAAAGACCAAGGGCGTCCAGACGTCGGTTTCCAGCGGGAACTCAAACCATGCCGGCATCACTCCGGTGATCCGGTAGCTCTGGCCGTTCATGATGAGTTTCCGGCCCGGCACGGACGGGTCCGCGCCAAAACGCTGCCGCCATAATCCGTCGCTCAGCAGGACGACTTGCTCCTGGCCCGGGCGTCCTTCTTCCGGGAGGAAAACGCGGCCGACCTGCGCCTGTACCCCGAGAAGGGGAAAGAAACTCACCGACACGATTGCGGCGTTCACCCGATCCGGGGATCCCGTGGTGTTGATGTTATAGCTGCCGTTCGAAATTGCGGCGACTTGAGTGAAGCTGTTGTTCTTTTGGAGATCGGTGAACTCGGGCGCCGATACCCAGTTCTGGTCATTGGGTATGCCGATACCCGTGAAGCGCATCCAGATCTGAACCAACTGTTCCGAATTCAGGTAGGGCAACGGCTTCAGGATCGCCGCATTCACCACGCTGAAGATCGTAGTGTTGGCGCCAATGCCGAGCGCGAGGGCCAGAACCGCGATCGCCGTAAAGCCGGGACTGCGGCGGAGGAGCCGCAAGGCATAACGAAGATCCTGGATCAGCGATTCCATACCGCTACAGTCTCAGAAGGTGAATTCCACCGTTGGACGTGGTCAGATCCAGCATCGGACCGCCCTTTCCGATGGTACCTTCGAGCACGTGCCGGTTCAGCAGACCGTGAACGGTCACCTCGAAATCGGACGTGATGGAGGAATTGGAGGCGTGTGCGGACACGTTCGCGCCTGCATCGGGCGGTATGCGTACGGTGATGGGGGCGTTCGAAGTGGAAGCCCGAACATCGCGCGGGGCAGTCAAATCCACCTCGATCCCGCCATTCGAAGTCTTGAGGCGGACAGGCCGGTCCGCGGGTTCCTGGAGCCGCACATCGATGCTCCCGTTCGAAGTAGTCGCCTCAAACCCGCCCTTGCGAACCTCGGCGCGAATCCGGCCATTGGTGCTTCGAAGAAACGTATCGCCGGTAATGCCGGAGACTTCCACGCTTCCGTTGGAGGTCTCGACGTCCAGCGTGCCCTGAATCCCGTCGGCATGAACGCCGCCATTCGAGGTTCTCAAATGCGCCGCGCCATCCACACCATCCACCCGGATGGAACCGTTCGAACTGCGGATGCTCGCCAGCTCCGCGTGCCTCGGCACATGAATCACGAAACGCGCGCCGGCATTGCCATGGCGGTCAGGTGGTTGGGTCGCACGAATCACAATCGAGCTCGAAGACGGCTGCACATCGATCTTCACTTCGTTGAGCCGCGCCTCCGTATCGGCGTACATGGTGGCTACGACGTCCACGCTGTTCTTCTCCCAACCGCCGATCTCGATCGAGCCGTTGAAGCCTTCCACTTCCACTCGCCCGCTCGCCCCCACCGGATAGTCTTGGTGAAACTCCTTGTGATAGCGCTCGGCGCCGCGGGCGAGACCCCAATCGTCATCGCAGGCGGCCAGAAATAAGCTCGCCAGGCCTAGGGCGCACAAAAGAAAGGAACGGGACCGAGAGCAGTGCATCGGCAAAGCGCCTCCTATGTCGCATAGCCCGCAAAGGGCGCGCGGGCGCCCTCGTTGCTTCCAAGTAAGCGGCCCGCCCGCTCCGTCTTGCGGGCTGTTACTTAGGAGCTACGAAAAGTATTACCGGCCTGTTCCTGAAAAGTTACGTCCTTCTGAGTAACAGCCGCAAAACGGAGCGCGGCGGCAGCTTTACTTGGCTTGTAATAATGAGGGTGCCGCCGCACCCTTTGCGGGCTTCGAATGTTCAATTCGCGCAGTTTCCGCTTCAGTGCTTCACGGGGCATGACCAGAGCGCGCAGCGCTACGTCCGCGGGATTTGGCCCCCACTTTTGACAGGCCGGCGCGAACATTCGTTACACTCGACGCATGCTTCTCTGCCCCGTCCGGGGCTGCCATCTGGCGCTCGCGCGGGCGGCCGGAATCTCGCAGGCTGAAAGATCCCAATCTCGCGAGCGGCGGCTGGTTTGTCCGCGGGGACACTCTTTCGACATCGCGCGCAGCGGATATGTCAACCTGCTTCAGCCGCAGGACCGTCGATCCAAACATCCGGGCGACTTGCCATCCGCCGTCGCCGCCCGGCGGCGATTGCACGATCGCGGTGTTACGCAGCCATTGTTGCAAGCGATCGGGGAGATGGTGGCCGCATCCCCCACCGATAGCGTTCTCGATGCCGGCTGCGGTGATGGTTTCTATCTAGGCTCGCTTGCCCGCGATACCGGCTGCGATGCGCATGGCGTCGATATTTCGATTCCGGCGGTGGATGCCGCGGCGCGGCGCTACCCCGAGTGCGAGTGGATCGTGGCCAACGCCGACCGCTTCGTACCGTACGCGGACCGCTCTTTCTCCATTGTGCTGTCGATCACGGCGCGGATGAATGCGGGCGAGTTCCGGCGGGTCCTTCGAGACGACGGGCGCCTGCTGGTCGCTCTTCCCGCCCCAGATGACCTCATCGAGCTGCGCGGCGCGGAACGCGATCGCACCGGACGGACCGTCGAGACGTTCGCGCGCGGTTTCACGCTGGCCGACCGGAGGCGCGTCACCACAGTGGCCGATCTCGACGCTGCCGCCGTTCACGATGTTCTGCATTCCATCTACCGGCCCATGCGATCGCGGCCGGTCGAAGCGATGCGGGTCACGTTGAGTCTGGACCTGCTGCTGTTTCGTGTTACGCGTTAGCGAGCGTTGAGAAGTCGCGGCGCAAGTTGCCTTCCGGAATCCGGTCCGGACCAGCATCTCCAGGCGGGGGCTTACTTGGGGGCCGGGCCATTGACTCGCCTTCACCGTCTCGACAATCCTCGGTCCGGTCAATGTCCGAACAGCGCTTCAATGTCCCGGCGCCCGTGCGCGACGCGCAAGACCAGGACGTCTTCGTCCTCCACGCAGTACACGATGACATACTCGCCGACCGGAAAACTTCGCGAGCCGGGGCCAAAATCGCCGTCGCGTGCGCGGCCCAGGTAAGGATGGCTGGAAATAAGGAAGAACCTGTCCGTGATCGAATCGATCAGCCGGTTGGCAGCATCAGGACCGCCGCTTTCCTTGGCGATATAGTACCAGATATCGTCCAGGTCGCCTGCGGCTTGCGATGCAACGCGGTGAGCCATCAGCGAGGGGATAGTTGCTCAGCGGTGAGGCGCGTGAGACCGCGCCGCTTCACATCCTCGGCAAGCTCCCGCATCGATTCCTGCGTGATCGTTCGGCCCTCGCCGTGCATGAGAGAAGCCCTGGCGTCATCGAGGGTAGCCACAAACTCCGCACGCTTACGCTCGCGTTCTTCCCATAAAGACAGGGCTTCCTGTACCGCATCTTCCTCACGGTGAAACCGGCCACTTTCGATGGCCTGGCGAATGAACGCCTCCTGATCCGGGGTGAGACTCACTTCCATTCTTTTCCAGCGTAGGATTCAGCGCGATGCGTGTCAAGCTGCGCCAATCAGCTCTTGCCCAAAACCACGAGGGTGACACCGATCGCAACCAGCAACACTCCGAGCCAGCGATGAGCGCTTACGTGCTCGCGCAGGAAAGCCGCCCCGCCAAACGCGCCGGCAACGTAGCTCAGCGCGGTGACCGGAACCACGAAACTCACGTTGTAAATGGACAGGGCGCCTAGCAGAGCGAAAAATGCCACCGCCATCATGCCCACCCCCAGCCACATCCAGGGGACCAGCAAGGCCCTTGCGATCAACTTGGCGATCTCGGCTGGGCGAAACCGCGGGGCCTCGCCGATCGCCTTCATCGCGCGGGAGACGCACAGCTCGCCGCCGGTTCCCGCGACCACGATCAGCGCGAATAGAATGTAATGCGGCAATCTACATCCGCTCCGTGGTTCGTGGATTCGTGCGGCCGACGACAAAGACCCCTAAGCAAATAACCGCGATGCCGATCCAACGCAAGGGGGAGACGCGTTCGCCGAGCATCAGGTATCCGAACAGCGCAACCACTCCGTAGGCAAGCGAAGAAGCGGGCTGTACGTAGCTATAATCCGCCAGCGAAAGTGCCAGCATATACGCCACGAAGAATGTGAGCAGCGATGCGATTCCCAGCCAGATGGATCCGGATGTGAAGATCTTCAGTCCGGTGTGAAGCAGTTCCGATAGAGGCCAAACCGGTAGGTCCCCAATATGCTTCATCCCCTTGCCGAGCAGGACATTGCCCAATGGGCCGGCAATCACCATCACGGCAATCAGCAAATAGGTTTTCAGATGAAGAGGCCGCGAAGAAATCGATCGCGCAGTCCTTTCGCTACTTTCTACAGGAGAGACAGACATAGTTGCCGATCGGCTATTTCCCGATTACCCGCCATCTCTCTGCATTATATTCCCCGGACTTCCCGTGCCCGTCGCAAAGGCGTTGGTCAGTAGCACCTTGCCGCCGCTCGAGCCGACGATCTTGATATTTCCGCTGCCCAGAAGATTGTTGAATCGGGGAAGCTGATCGGATTTCGCGACCAGGTAATAGCGGTAGGGCTGTGACCAAAGCGCCTGCAACTGGCCATCCTCGATAAAAACTGCCGGCACGCCGGGTGCATTGGAGCCATATTCAAGATTTTGCCAGCGGGCATTCAAGAGCAGTTCCGGCTGGCCCGTATAGAACGCGATCGAGGAAAACGTGTAGTAATGGCGATCGATAATGATTTGGCCGGGCTCGCCTCGGAGCATGAGCTTCGCCAAGTCCTGCGATGAAAGCAACGGATCGAACCGGACCATGGCAAATCGCGCGCCCTGGAAGAACAGGACCATCATGAGCGCGGCGACCCAATAGACCCGCGACCCCGCAGTTTTCATAACGCCGATCGCGCCCAGCAGAAACGCGACGCCGGCCATCGCAAGCGGCGCGCGCAGATAAGCGAACGAGTCGAGGGTGAGATCTTCCATATGGCCCAGAGAGAGCGAATAAACCTGCGGGTGGCTGGTGAGCGCCGCGGTGATATCGCCCGGCGCCGGCACGTGCCGTATGGCGAGCAGGATGGCGGCGGCGGCCAAGCCGGCAGCGCCCGAAAGGATGCCGAGCATACGCGTGCCCCCCCGAATCCAGGTTCCGCCTGCCGCCATCGCGGAGGCGAGCAGCAGCGCCACCGCCGGATAGCACGGCATGGAGTAATACTCCTGCGTGGTCGAGAAGGTAAAAAAGATCAGGACGAAGCCGGCCCAGCAAAGCGCGAGCAGGCGCGTGCGTCCCGCACGGTCGACAGGCTTGAAAGACAGCTTGGCAATGGCGGGAAGGTAGACGCTCCACGGAAAGAACCAGATCAGATGAAAGAGCCAGAACCACACGCGAGGCACCGTGTTGTAGTCGCGCGGGTAACGCAGGTTGAGGAAGCGCAGAAGCTGTTCGTTGATGAAATAGAACCACAGAAATCCGTGATAGTGGCCGGCCATGCTTTGGAGCGTCCACGCGAAATAGGGGGGATTGCGGATCGTCGCCAGAATGTGCCAGGGGGCCGCGATCAACAGGAGGATGGCCGTTCCGGCAATGGGATGCAGCCGCTTCCACGCGTCCCATGAAAACAGTTGCCGCGTGAACAGCAAAAACAGCAGCCCGGCGGCGATCGGAAAGACGATGGCGATCAGGCTCTTCAGCAACAGGCCGACGCCCAGACTGGCGGCGAACACATAAGCCCAGATCCGCGGATGTTTTTCTTCCTCATCGAAAACGCGGAGAAAGGCCCACATGGCCAGGGCGACGGTGAAGGTGAGCATCACATCCGGAATCAGGATGCGGGTGAACAGCCAAAGTCCGGCGCAGGTTGCCATCACGAGCCCGGCACAGAGGCCGGCTCGCTTGCCGAAGGCCCACTTCCCAAAGACCGCGGTCAACCACACCAAGCCAATCGAACTGAGCGCGATAGGGACTCGTGCCGCCCAGTCATGCACGCCGAAAATCTTAAAAGAGATGGCGATCAGCCAGTAAATCAGGGGCGATTTCTCGAAGTACACCACGCCGTCGATCCGCGCCGTCACCCAGTCGCCCGAGGTCAGCATGTTGCGGGCGATTTGCGCCTGCACCGCGTCGACGTCGTCCATCAGCGATGGAGGCGAAATCACACAGGTCAGATAAATGGCGGCAGCCGCCAGCAGCACCCCGGCCAGAGAAACATTCCAGAGTTTCTCTTCTCTCTGATTCAACAATGGAGGTGCTCCTGACACGGCGCTTCCCCGTCGCCGGCTTGGTCCATGGCGCTGTGTGGTCGCAAATGAAAAATATGGTGGGCGCGGCAGGACTCGAACCTGCGACCTCCTGCGTGTGAATTGTCCACCCGATCCAATTCAGCGTACCACCGAGACACAACGAGACGTAATAGCCAGGATGGTCCGGCGCGCATCCGCCGTCGGGATGTGGCATGGTGAGAATCCTTTAGATGTACGGCGGCACCACCGGCGGCAGCGGATACGGCGAACGGCCAGGGTGGGCGAGGTGAAGCCGTGAGCGGAACGCCCGCGCGGGGCGGGCGGGGAACGGGTCGTCCGGGCGAGGTAGCAGAAGCGCCAGGCTGCAGCTAGGGAGACGCTCACTTCGACGGGCAGTACGTTTTCAGAGCCTCTGTGATGTAGATCAAAGGGAAATCTGAATTACGACGCCCAACCGACGGGATTGTGAACCTGGGAGCCACAACTGCGATTGGCCGTTTGACACGCGGTTAACATCATGGTGAAGTTGTTACAAATGACAGTAGCGAGGTTGCGTCTGGTGGCGGATCATCGGCGTCTCCACTTCCGAATTGGGAGCATATTTTCATGAGTGGCAGAGTTTTCGGGGGCCAGGTCAGAATCATGAAAGAATTTTTGATCACCTACAAGACGATCGACGGAGGAAGCGGTGTCCTCTTCCGCTGCTATGATGATCCGATCGAGACGATCAAGAAAAGGCTCCAGCGGCACGGTATACGGAAAGACCATGGGACCTTCATCGAAGGCTCGGCGATCATGGAAGTTGAAGAAGCACGACCGGAGCAAGTCAAGGCGTGATCAGGCACTGGCTTTTCGAGTTGAGTAAGCGCTATTCCACGAACAGTAAGCGCAGGGTGCGCGCGCTCCAAACGAGCCGCTTTCGGTGGCTCTTTGATATACCAGCCACCATCTTCTTGGGGAGCAATCTGAAAGCCCTTGCCACGGTATACGGTTCGGACAAATGGAACACTCACTGGTACGCGCAGCACTACGAATCTCACTTCCGCCCGATCAGAAAAACGCGCCTCACGGTCCTGGAGATCGGAATTGGCGGATACGACGATCCCCGGCTAGGCGGGGGATCTCTGCGCATGTGGCGCGCATGGTTCCCCCATGGGCGCATCCACGGAATCGACATTTACGACAAATCGGCGCATTCCGAAAGGCGAATTACAACTCATCAGGGTAGCCAGACAGATTTCGTTTTTCTAGAATCGGTCGTCAGCGAAACCGGTCGCCCGGATATCATCATCGATGACGGCAGCCATCGAAGTGCCGACGTCATTGCCACCTTTCGTTTCCTGTTTCCCCTGCTCGCCGATGGCGGTTACTACGCCGTCGAGGACATCCAGACTTCATATTGGCCGGATGGGGATGTCACGGAACGAAATAACCCCACTACCTCGATGGGGTTCTTCAAATCTCTAGTTGACGGTCTAAATTGGGAAGAGTATTTCGGTGAATACGAACCGACCCACCTGGACCTTGAGATTACGGCCATCTCGTTCTACCACAATCTGGTGATCATCAGAAAAGGCGACAATCACGAAGGAAGCAACAACAGACTGTGGAATCAACACAAGAAAGAATGGCTCTCCAAAGTGAATCCGTCGAATCAAGGAACCCCAAGCACCCGCTTGTCCCCAGCGGTCCAGGTAACGCGGTCGGTCGATCGCCGCACGCGGTAGTAGACGAAATTCGGAGTGGCGTTATTGCTGTAACCCCCTGGTCTGAAAAGGCCAGGGGGCTTTTTATGTCACGGAGTACAGCACGCTGCAGCGGGGTCTCTACACTAACTCCCCTGTTTTCTATGGTGGGCGCGGCAGGACTCGAACCTGCGACCTCCTGCGTGTGAAGCAGGCGCTCTAACCAACTGAGCTACGCGC
>Ga0209415_10002582_pt1 | contig 33954 bp, 27 predicted proteins | sample PeaSoiSIISIP2007_FD_187696 | JGI IMG/M metagenome (GOLD analysis project Ga0209415, IMG submission 187696) | Peat soil microbial communities from Weissenstadt, Germany - SII-SIP-2007 (SPAdes) (version 2) | ecosystem: Environmental > Terrestrial > Soil > Wetlands > Peat | place: Germany... | reverse complement strand
CCAGCGCCACGATCACCGTCCGCTTGCCGATCCCGCCGATGAACGGAATCGGGATCAAGAAGCCGAACAACGCCAGACTGGGGATGGTCTGCATGATGTTCGAAAATCCGAGCAGCCACGGGCGCGCGGCCTGTTTGCGCGATAAGAAGATCCCCAGGGGCACGCCGATCGCGATCGCCAGCACCATGGCGTTCAGCACCAGCAGCAGGTGCTCCGCCGTCAGCTGGAGGATATCGCTCCACAGGTCCGAGCGCATCACTACTTTGTATCAGTTATCTTTGTCAGTTATCCAGGCATGCCAAAAACGCTCGCGCTTCGTCGCTGCGCGCCTGCCGGAATTCCTGCGGCGGGGCCACGACATCCAGCCGTCCTCTTGACAGCAGAGCGATATGGGTGCCTAGCAGCATCGCCTCGCGCACGTCATGGGTGACGAAGATGGAGGTTTTTCGGAAGTCCTGCCGCAAAGCCAAGAACTGCTTTTGCAATTCCAGCCGCATGACCGGATCCAGCGCGCCAAACGGTTCGTCGAACAGCAGCACCGGCGGATCGGCCGCCAGAGCGCGCGCGACCCCGACTCGCTGCCGCTGCCCGCCGGAAAGCTGCCGGGGATAGCGCGACCGGAACTCGGTTGGAGGCATCCCGACTTTCTCCAGCAGCAGGTTCACGCGATTCTCGATGTCCGCCGCGGTCCAGCCCTCGAGTTTCGGGACCAGGCCGACGTTATCGCCGACAGTGAAATGTGGAAACAGCCCAACTTCCTGGATCACGTAGCCTATTCGACGCCGGAGCTTGATCGGATCCCACTCTGTCGTCGGCCTGCCGTCGACAAGAACCTGTCCCCGCGTCGGGAACAGCATGCCGTTGATCATCTTGAGCGCCGTGGTCTTGCCCGAGCCGCTGCGGCCGAGCAGCACCAGAGTTTCGCCCGCCTCCACGCTGAGGCTCAGATCGACAAGAATGGGCTTCCCGGCGATCTCATACGATACACCGCGAAACTCGACCAGAGCCATTCATTGACAATATCAATTGACGACGAACAAACTTTCCGCAAAGGGCCATTCATGGTCGATCCACTGCGCTTCGCACCGGAATCCCGCGATCTCTGCCAAGCGCGCGATCTCGTCGTGAGAATACTTGTGGCTGTTTTCGGTCCAGATCGTTTCGCCGTCCCCGAATGTAATTTGCAGGTCGGCAGCGTGAATTGTCACGACTTGCTCCCGCAACGATTGCAAGTGCATCTCGACACTTCCGGTCTCGGAATTGAATCGCGCCAGGTGGCGAAACTGATCCAGGTCGAAATCCGCATCCAACTCCCGGTTGATGCGAACCAGGAGATTGAGATTGAACGCGGCCGTTACTCCCAGCGGATCGTCATACGCCTGGATGAGCTGGGGAACCGACTTTTCGAGATCCGTTCCCAGCAGTAGCGCATCGCCGGTTTTGAGAATCATCCGGACATTCCGGAGAAAGTTGATGTCCGCGGGATGGCTGAAGTTCCCGATGGTACTACCCAGAAACAGCACCAGAATGCGCTGGCCGTCGCGCCGGCGCGCGGCCACTTCCAGAAGTCCATCGAGGTACTCGCGCTCCAGGCCGACGATGCCGACGGAATCGATATCGGCCAGCTCCCGGCGGCACACTGCCAGCGCCGACGACGAGATCTCGATCGGGAAGTAGTACGTATGCCGGCGGCGGGAGAGCGCCTCCAGAATCCAACGAGTCTTGGTGCCGCTTCCGCTGCCGAGCTCGCAGAGCACCACATCGCCCGCGATGCGCTCAACGACTTCACGCGCGTGTCCGCGAATCAATCTCTCGTCGGCGCGTGTCAAGCCGTACTCCGGAAGCTCTGCAATCACTTCGAATAGTTTCGACCCGATGGTGTCATAGAGATACTTGGACGGCAATTCTTTCTGCCCGGGCCTGGTGAGCCCGTTTCGAATGTCGGTGGCAAACTCGCCCGCCGCCCGTGCCATGATCGCGCTTGTTCGCATGATCGCCTCTTATCTCGAACCACCACCCGCGCAGCGGAATCCTGCGTAGACGTATGGATAGTGGGGCTGGAACCAGTTTCGAAAGGACCGCCGCAGCATGCTGCGATCGGTGCGCGGCGAGCCGCCCTTCATCACAAAATGTTTGCCATCGAAGAAATTAGCGGAGTAGCCTTCATAAAACGGAAACGTCTTGAATCCCGGGTAGGGTTCGAATGGGCTTGCAGTCCACTCCCAACCGTTGGCCAGCATCCCGTCCAATCCAAACGCGCCCCGTCCGCGAGGGAAAGCATCGACGGGTGCCGGATCCCAACGCTCGAGATCGAAATATCCGTGTTCCGGGCCGGGCGTTTCCGAGCCCCACGGGAAGCTGCGTTCGGCGCCATCGCGAGTACCGTGGGCCGCTCGCTGCCATTCCGCCTCGGTCGGCAAGCGCTTGCCGGCCCAGCGGGCGTAGGCGGAAGCTTCGGCCTGGCTCACGTAGACCGGCCAGGAAAGCGGCAGCGGGATCTCGTCGAACATAGTTCGCAGATGCCAGCGATCGCTCTGCTGTTTCCAAAATGCCGGATGCGAAATATCCTGCGCAGTCTTCCATTCCCAGTCGGCTGGTGTCCAAAGGCCTCGGTCCTGGTATCCTCCCGCCCGCACAAACCCGAGATATTGGCCGTTCGTCACTTTGTATCGGTCGATGGCGAACGCCGGAACGCTCACCGTGTGAGCTTCGTATTCGTTGTCCCAGCCGAAGTCGGCGGCATCGCGGGAAAGCCCCAGCGTGATGGACCCTTCCGGGATTTCCATCGCTTCAGGCCGTGGCTGCTCGCGCTCGGCAACATTAACTTGCGGCTGCCGGATCTTCTTCTCCAGCGGCAACCAGTGCAGCATGTACGCCAGCGTTTCGGCGTGCATGAGCCGGTGTTCGATGGCCGTATTCAGCAGTATTTCCGAAACACTTCCGACGTTTTGGAGCGCCTCGCGTACTCGTGCTCCATAGCGACGCACATGATCGAGCGCAGGCCAGTCCGAAGGCTGATCGGACGGAAGTCCGCCGTCCAATGGGTCGATACCGAACGCAAAAAGCTGATCTAACCCCGAATCAAACGGAGCCAAGTTGGACCGAAGCAGGTTCCAATCGAAGGCTTCGAGATGACCAATGTAGAAGACGATCCGGTGCCGCTCCGCGATGGGGCGGTCATAGAGCGAATCCGGCCTGACCAGCTCGAACAGCTTATCGGTTTGCGCGCGCGCTTGATCCAGGCGGTCCAGCAGCAGGGAATAGCTTCGCAATCGGTCTGGTGCGGCTTTTTCTTGTAGAGCTGGCATGGTGCGTCATTTACACGATAATCATGGCCTCATGACGGACGCTCATGGGTTGCTTCCCCTGGGACGTGGGGTACGTTCACAATATCATCCTTCGCGGATCAATACTAAACCGGTTGCCTCAAGAAGCTGCCTACGTTAGGATTCAGCCTAGGGGAACAGGTGCCGAAGAGTCTGTGGATCGCTGCCGCCGTGCTCGGAACAGTCTGTTCCGCCCAGGATCCGCAGTTCGTGAAACAGTACTGCGTCACCTGCCACAACCAGCGCCTCAAGACCGCCGGACTCATGCTGGACACCCTGGATCTGGCGAAGGTTCCCACCGACGCCGAGACCTGGGAAAAAGTGATCGTGAAGCTGCGCACCGTCGCCATGCCCCCTCCCGGGATGCCCCGTCCGGATGCCGCCGCGGCGCAGGGATTCGTGGCCTCCATCGAAACGCGTCTGGATAGCGCGGCACAAGCCAAGCCTTACGCCGGGCGTCCCCTACTTCACCGCATGAATCGCGCCGAATATGCCAACGCCATCCGCGATTTGCTGGCGCTCGACGTGGATCCGGCCGCTCTGCTGCCTCCCGACGATTCGGCCTACGGCTTCGACAATATTTCCGATGTTCTGGGTCTTTCGCCATCGCTCCAGGAACGCTATCTTTCGGCGGCGGCGAGCATCAGCGCGCTTGCCGTGGGCGATCCCAACGTGAAAGCGGCCGGCGCCACCTACCGGATCCGCCAGGATCTTTCGCAGAACCAGCACATCGAGGGGCTGCCGCTCGGGACCATCGGCGGGATCCTGGTGCATCACAATTTTCCGCTGGATGGCGAATACGAGTTCCAGGCCAAGCTGTATCGGACCAACTTGAACATCATGCGCGGGCTGGAATTCGCGCACCAGGTGGAGTTCACGGTGGGCGGCCAGCGGATTCATCTCGCGAACATCGGTGGCAACGCCGACCTGGCGGCGATGTTCGATAAACCCACCGAACTGGGCGACGCCGTGGACGCCCGGCTGCGTGTGCGCGTGAAAGTCAAAGCGGGCCCCGCGGACGTGACCGCCGCGTTCCTCGAAGGGCCGGACGTCCAGCGCCCCGATCGGCTGCAAGCGTTCCAGCGCAGCTCCACCGACAATTTCGACTGGAGCGGATGGCCGCATATCCAGACCCTCTCGATCACGGGTCCTTTCAATGCAACGGGTCCCGGCGATACGCCCAGCCGCCGCCGAATCTTCGTGTGCCGCCCAGACAAGACGATCGGCGAATCGGCCTGTGCGCGAAAGATTCTTGCGACGCTGGCTCGCAAAGCATACCGGCAGCCCGTGGGTGATGCTGACCTGACGCGCATCATGAGTTTCTACGAATCCGGCCGCAAGGATGGCGGTTTCGATGCGGGAATCGAACTGGCGCTCGAGCGGATTCTCGCCAGCCCCAAGTTCGTTTTGCGCGTGGAAAAAGACCCAGTAACTGGCGCGCCCGGGTCGGTATATCGAGTCAACGACCTGGACCTCGCGTCGCGACTGTCCTTCTTTCTCTGGAGCAGCATTCCGGATGACGAACTGCTTGCAGTCGCGACAGCCGGCAAACTCCACGACCCATCGGTGCTGCGCGAGCAAACGCTGCGCATGCTGCGCGACCCGAAATCGAACGCCCTCGTGAGCAATTTCGCCGGCCAGTGGCTGCAGCTCCGGAACGTGCGCAATGTTTTGCCTAACTCGGACGATTTTCCGGATTTCGACGACAATCTCCGGCAGTCATTCCAGCGCGAGACCGAGCTGTTCTTCGCGAGCATCCCGAGCGAGGATCGTAGCGCGCTCGATCTTCTGACCGCCGACTATACGTTCCTCAATGAACGGCTGGCACGGCATTACGGAATCGCCGGGATCTACGGAAGCCAGTTCCGCCGCGTGACGATCAAAGACGACTTCCGCCGGGGATTGCTGGGACAAGGTAGCATCCTCGCCCTGACTTCAAAGGCCGAGCGCACGTCGCCCGTGGTGCGCGGCAAGTGGATCCTGGAAAACCTCCTGGGGATGCCGGTACCCCCGCCGCCGCCCGATGTTCCCGTGCTCAAGGAAAACAAGGATCGGGAAAAACCTCTCACCATGCGCGAGCAGATGGTGGAGCATCGAGCCAACGCCGTGTGCGCGAGCTGTCATAAGACCATGGACCCGATCGGGCTGGCTCTCGAGAATTTCGACGCCGTGGGAGCCTGGCGGACGCGCGACGCCGGCGGCCCTATTGACGTTTCCGGGGAACTTGCCGATGGAACGAAAGTGAACGGCGTGGTGGATCTGCGGAACTCGATCGTCAGCCGTCCCGAGATGTTCGCGGGCACGCTGGCCGGGAAGCTCTTGATTTATGCGCTGGGGCGCGGGCTGGATTATCGCGATATGCCCGCAGTCCGCGGGATCGTCCGCAGGGCGTCCCAGAGCAACTATAAGATGTCCTCCCTGATCCTGGGGGTGGTCCGTAGCACGCCCTTCCAAATGCGTACGACAATAGGGAAGGACTGATGCGGCAGAAATCCATATCGCGTAGAACGGTCCTGCGGGGCGCAGGCGCGGCCATCGCCTTACCGTTCCTGGACGCGATGGTGCCCGCCTTCACTCCCCAAGCCAAGGCAGCCGCCATCCCCTCGCTGCGCTTCGGCGTGGTCTATATTCCCAACGGCGCCATCATGCAGCAGTGGACCCCGAAGACCGTCGGTGCCGGTTTCGAGTTCACTCCGATTCTGAAGCCGCTGGAACCGTTCAAGGATTCGCTGGTGCTGGTCAACAACCTCACGCGCTCGCGCCCAGGCAGTGTGATTGGCGATCATGCCGTGAGCTGCGCCGGGTTCCTCACCGGCGTGTGGCCGAAGCGGACCGAAGCCGAGGACGTGCTGGCCAACACTACCATTGACCAAGTGGTGGCGCAGAAGATCGGGCAAGAAACGCCGCTCCCGTCGCTGGAGCTCGCCACGGAAGATTTCACCGGCTACGTAGGCGCCTGTTCGCCAGGATTTAGCTGCACTTACATGAACACGATCTCGTGGAAGACGCCCACCACTCCGCTGCCGATGGAGACCAATCCACGCACGGTCTTCGAGCGGCTCTTTGGTGGCGCTGGAAGCCCTGCCGAGCGCCGGGCGAAACTCGCCACCGAGCGCAGCATTCTGGATTCGATCGCCGAAGACGCGAACGATCTGCAGCGCACCTTGGGTGGGCGCGATCGCGCACGCGTCAGTGATTATCTCGATAACGTTCGCGAAATTGAACGCCGGATCCAGCGGGCGGAATCGCAGAAGGAACTTTCCGAGACCGCGCTCGAAGCGCCGGTGGGAGTACCCGAGTCCTTCGAGGAACATGTTGGTCTGATGTTTGACCTGATCGCGGCCGCGTACCAGGCCAACGTAACGCGCGTATTCACGTTCATGCTCTCGCGCGAACTCAGCCAGCGAACGTATCCGCAACTGGGCGTGAGCGAGCAGCATCATTCGGTCTCGCATCACCAGAACAACCCGGAGAAAATGGCGCAGGTGGTGAAAATCAACACCTATCACATGGGGTTGTTCGCGAAATTCCTGGAAACGTTGCGGCGAACCGAAGATGGCCCCGGATCGCTGCTCGACCAGTCGCTCATCATTTACGGCGCGGGGATGGGCGATTCGAACGGCCATGCGACCGACCCTCTGCCCGTGGTCGCCGTGAGCGGGAGCCTCAAGGGGCACCGGCACATCGAGCTTCCCAAGCGGACTCCGGTCGGAAATCTGTGGCGCACCGTGGCGGCGAAGTACGATACTCCCATCGAACACTACGGCGACAGCACGGGGCTCGTCGATGATTTGTTCTAAGTGCCTGTTAATAGGCGCGCTCGCGTTTACGCTGACCGCCGCGGACGATCCCGACGGCACCACTCCCCTGCACTGGGCCGTTCGAGCCAACGATCTGGATGCCGCGCAGCGCCTGCTCCGCTCCGGTGCAAATCCGGATGCCGCGAATCGCTACGGGGTGACGCCGCTTTCGCTTGCCTCGGAAAACGCTAGCGCTCCATTGATCCAAGCGCTTTTGCAAGCCGGCGCGCACCCCACGGACGCGATTCTCATGAATGCCGCACGGACGGGAAACGGGGAGGTAGTCCGGATGCTGCTCGCCCGGGGCGCGAATGCCAACGCGCGCGAGACTTCCCTGGGCGAAACCGCTCTCATGTGGGCCGCCGCCGAGAATCATCCCGACGCAGTGCGAGCACTGATCGAGCACGGCGCGGATCCCAACGTGCGATCCGACAAGCTGGTGTATCCGAAAGACCGATTCGGCCTGGAGGGCGTCACCACCATCCTGCCTCACGGGGACTGGACGGCGCTGATGTATGCAGCGCGGCAAGGGTCTTTGGAAGCCGCTCACACGCTTGCGGAAATGGGAGCCGAGCTGAACCTGGCCGATCCAGACGGAACCACGGCGCTTGAGCTGGCGATCCTCAACGGCCACTTCGACACTGCGGGAATGCTCACCGAAAAGGGCGCCGATCCCAACATCGCCGACTCCACCGGCATGGCGGCGCTGTACGCCGCAGTCGACATGAACACGCTTGGCGAGATCTACGGTCGCCCGGGCCGCATGTCCACCGATAAACTCACTGCGGTGGATCTGCTGCCGATTCTGCTCGCCCACGGCGCGAATCCGAACGCCGCACTGAAAGCTCCGACACTCACCCGGGCTCACACGCCCGGCGAGCCCAGTTTAGGCGAAGGAACCACGCCGCTCATGCGCGCAGCCAAGAATGGCGACGTCGCCACGATGCGCGTGCTGATGGCTCAAGGCGCGGATGCCTCACTGAAGCAGAAGAACGGGACCACGGCGCTGATGCTCGCGGCGGGCGTCGGCCGCGGCACGGGAGTGTTCGCCAAAGACTACGCGACCGAGGCAGAACTGCTCGCGGCCGTGACGTTCCTGATTGACTTAGGTGTCGACGTCAACGCAGCCAACGACAGCGGTCAGACCGCGTTGCACATCGCCGCGCAGGCCTCCGACGGAATCGTGAAGTACCTGGCGGAACACGGCGCGAATCTCGACGCGAAGGATAAGCAGGGCCGCACCGCGCTCGACGTCGCCATGGGGAAGGGCGTTCGCGCGCGTATCGGCGGCGAATCCACGGTGCGCGAAAGCACGGCGGCGCTACTGCGGCAGTTGATGTCGTCGCGCTGAGCGACGGTGATAAAATTCCGGCGTGCAGACCCGCGCCCTGCTCTTTTCTCTCGCGACGATCTTGGCATGCGGCCAGGTTCCGGCACCGGACGCGGCCGAACAGCAGGCGATCATCACCCGCATGAAAGAAGCCGCCGCCACCTATAACGACCGGCTTCAGGATTTTCTGGCCACGCAAATCCTGACCCGCAGCACCGCTTCCGCGGGCTCCAACCCTCACTGGAAGGTTCTCGAAACGCAGGAGTCGGAACTGAGTTACGTCGGACATAAGGTGAACTCCAAGTTGGTAAAGGTGAACGGTAAAACCACCAATCTGGATAAGGCCGTCAAACGCGGGCATTTCTTATTTTCAGGGGAGTTTGGCGCGCTGCAGCGGGTATTCGACACGAAAGCCATGCCGGAATTCGAGTGGGACCATGGCGAAGTATCCGAAGGTAAGCGCTTATACGTGTTCCGGTATCGCATCGCGCAGGCAGCCACAAATTTCGTGTTCTACAGTGACGGCGACAAAACACCTGCGGCGCATCACGGTCTTGTGTATGCCGATTGCGACAGCGGCATGGTCATGCGGTTCCATCTGGAAACCGAACCCGCCACGGTCCGAAGGGCCGGGCGCGACGTTCCCCTCGGGTACGAACTTGATGTTTGTTACGCTTTCACGGCCATCGCGGGCCAGGAGTTTCTTCTGCCGCAGACGGCGGAAGAAACCTCACTCTTTAACACTCGCCTGACCAAGGCCGAGGTAAGATTTCAGCAATACCGCAAGTACGACTCACGCTCGACCATCACATTCGGCGATCGCTAGCGCGGCACCCTGCATGAGAGCATGCTTGCTACAATAACCGGGGTTCCGCGTGCTTGCAAGCCTAAAACGAATCTTGTTGTTCGCCATCTGCGCCGCCTGCACTGCTCTCAATGGGCAGATTCTGGCCGATGGCCACGTGCACATCACCAACCGGGTCTACTGGGAAGGCATCGATCCCTGGAAACCGCAGCCCGTGGGCCAATTCGATTACGCCCGTGCGCGCGCCGGCGGCGTCAATTTCGTCATCGAAAACATAGCGCCCTACGGTTACAACACCTATAACACCACGGTGAAGCATGCCGGCCGTCTGATCGAGACGTTCCACAGGACGCTGGAAGCGCATCACGATCAGATGGAACTCGCACTCAACTCCGCCGACGTGCGGCGCATCGTGGCCAGCGGCAAGATGGCCGTCATGCTAAGCATCGAAGCCGGGTTCGATCAGGAAGGCGACATCGACATCCTGCGACTGTGGTATCGCCTCGGCGTGCGCGTGATCCAGTTTTCGAGCCAGGTGACCACGGCCTATGCGGACTCTTCCGTGCGCGGCGGAGTCAAATGGTCCGGCATCAACGAAAAGGGCCGACGCCTGATCGCGGAGATGAACCGGCTCGGCATGCTGATCGATATTTCGCACGCCACCGAGGCCGCGCAGCGCCAGATCATCGCCGGTAGCCGCGCTCCCGTGGTCGCCAGTCACGTGGCTTTGCGCGCGATATGTTCCAATCCGTCCAATCTTTCCGACGACGTTCTGCGCGCGCTGATCGCCAAGGGCGGTATGATCGGCATCCACAGCGCGGCGGAGCAGATCGGGCAGCGCTATTACGATTGGTCGCGCGGCAAGCCGTCGATTCCCGTGAACGGCGTCACGCGCGAGGATATTCTCTTCGGAGAATTACCGTTGATCCGTTCGCCCAACCGCGACTATGGTGAATACATCGACGCGCTCGACGCCCAGCAGGGGGACCGCTGGCGGCGTTTCTATTCGCAGGCCTGGCACGAATCGACCGAAGGCGAGGCTCTGGTTCCTACGCTCGACGATTGGGTGGCTCACGTGGCTCATGCGGTCGCCATCGGCGGTCCGAAGAGCGTCGCAATCGGGTTGGACCTGACCAACGCCCGCAGTACGCTCAAGAATTTCGACGCCAGCCATTATCCGGAATTAGTCGAGGCTCTGCGCAAGCACAATCTTGCTACGCCCGAAATCCTCGGCGAAAACTGGCTGCGCGTGTTCGACTCAGCCAAGGTTTCGAACTAGTATGCGAACGCTCGCCTTCATCCTCCTGACGGCTGCCGCGAGTGCCCAGGTCAAAATCGCCGTCAACTCCACCACCATCGAATCCGCCCCTGTTTTCCTGGCCGAGCGAACATCCAGAGTGCAACTCGTTCCGGTCCCCAATGGTCGCGTGGCCATGGAACAGTTGTTGCACGGCGGTGTCGACGCGGCCACGGGATCGGAAACTCAGATGCTTCTCAACTCCATCGCCGAGCCGGGAATCCGCATCGTCCTTACCCTCGCCGAGGCCCGTTACCGCATCATCGCCCGCGGCTCCGCGGGCATCCGGCGCGTCGAGGATCTTCGCGGCAAGAAGGTCGCCGCCACCGTCAACACCTCGTCCCAATACTTCTTGAGAGAAATGTTGCGTAAAGCAGGAATGCTCCTCGATTCCGATGTCCACTTCGTGAACCTGGAAGGCCCCGACATGCCCGCCGCGCTCAAGCGAGGCGACGTGGACGCAGTGGCGATTTGGGAGCCCCACGCGCAAAACTCACTGGAGGCGCTCGGGAGCGACGCCGTGGTTTTACAGAATCCGTCCGTCTACCGTGAGCGATTCAACCTGAACACGACCACAAGAGTCTTGCAGGACCCCGACAAGCGACGCGCGCTGGTCGATTTCCTGCACGCTGTAATTCGAGCTTCGGATCGCGCTCGCCGTCAGCCGACCGCAACCCAGATGCAACTCGGACCGTTCATTAACACGCCAGCCGCGACCATCGCGCGCGTCTGGAACCAGTTCCGCTTCCCGGCGAATCTTCCAGGCGATCTTCCAGCCGTACTTGGCAACGTCGAGATTTTCGTGGCAGCGGCTCAATATCGGCAACCGAGGCCGCGAGCCGCGCTAACCCCGTTGATAGACGAAACTCTTCTCAACGAAGCGTGGCGCTAATCGCATTTACTTCGCTGCGCTGGGCCACCGCTTCTGCCATTTGGCCCGCATCGCCGCGCGATCCACTTCCGCTCCGCGCAGGTAGACCTTGTTGATCCGGCGCGAATTGGTGATGTTCTCCAAAGGATTCGCGTCCAGCACAATAAAGTCCGCCAGCTTGCCCGACGCGATCATCCCGGTGTTGATGTGCGCGGCTTCCGCCGAATCGCGCGTCGCCGAGACAATCGCCTCCATCGGTGTCAGCCCCATCCAGACCCAGTTTTCCATTTCGAGCTGTCCCATCCACCCGATGAAGAAACGGATCTGCCCGGTATCGCTTCCCAGCACGATCTTCATGCCGGCCGCTTTGAGCTTCAGCGCGTTGGTCGCGCCCATCTGCTTGAGGCTTTGCCGGGCGCGTGCGACGGATTCCGGCGTCAACGCCTTCAGGTAATCGCCCCATTGCTCCTGGATCTGCTGGGGAGGAACCGTCTCGCGCAGCAGCGGATCGTTCCAGTCCTCACGGCTCGACCCGGTCCAGCCCGCGCCAGGATTGAACCACATGTTCGGCCGGTCTTTCTTGGCGATGCGATCCTTGATGATCCCCAGTAGCTCGGCGTCCGGCACCTCGCCCATGCGAACCGGTAGGTGCAGCCAGCCCTCCACGCCCGCGCGCATCAGGAGCTTGGCATCCGCCAGCGTAACGTTGTGCGCGGCTACCGGAATATTCAGCTTGTGCGCTTCGTCGATGATCGCCAGGTACAGCTCGGGCGTAAGCTTCTTCATGCGTCCGCCGCGGTCATCCACCCAGATCTTGATGAACTCGGGCTTCATCCGAGCGTTGTCGTCGACAGCCGCGCGAGCCTCCGCGACCGTAGTGACCGGATACGGGACGTCGGTTCGGGACGGATGGCCGTTGGCGCCCGATCCCGGCCAGGCAATCCCCGGGCCCACGGTGCGAAACAGCGCCGCGCCAGGATTAATCTCGTCCCGCACGCGCAGTGGAACGTTGCCCCAACCCGTTCTGCCGCCGTGCAGATCGGAGCGGTCGACAAGATCGCCGACGCCGATCGTTGCGCTGAATCCGTAGTACGCCAGGCGTTCCAGATGATCGACGAGATTCTCGCGCGTGAAGTACTCCTTGGCCATCGTGCCGTCCCAGTCGTGCTGATAACCGAAGTGCCCATGGAGATCGACCTTCGCCGGCATCACTGTCTTTCCCGTCAGGTCGACGCGCACGCCTCCGGCTGGAAGGGGGATTTGCCCGCGGCGGCCGATCCGCGTGAACTGCGTGCGTTCGACCAGGAACGCAGAGTTCTCGATGGTACTGCCGTCGCCGGTGATCAGCCGGGCGCCTTCAAACAACGTGGCCTGGGCTTTCACCTGCGAGTTAGCACCCAGTGCAACCATCAAGAGCAAAACGGCGAAAATCCGGCGCATAGGGTCCAAGATATAACGCTAGTTGCGCTCCGGGCGCAAGGGGCTCCTGACTGATAAACTGTACTCGACACATTGGATAGATCTTCTGAAGGAGGTCGCCCATGCAATATCGCCTTCTCGCTCTTGCGGCAGGACTCTTGGCCGCGTCGCTAGCCGTAACGGCGCAAACGCCCGCAGCCACTCCTAAAGCGGTTAAGAAAGCTTACACGCCGCCCAAGACCCCTTGGGGCGATCCCGACCTTCAAGGAAACTGGCCGGCCCAGTTCAACATCCCCATGCAGCGTGCGGGAAGCGTGAAGGACAAAGAGGTTCTTTCCGACGAAGAGTTCGCGCAAACCGAAGCGCAAGCGGCGCAGCAATCGGCGAACGTCCAAAAGCAGTACGAGAATCAGGTCACCATCAATCCGCCGCTGTATTGGACCGAGGGCGGCCGGCGAACCAAGCAGACTTCCGTGGTGGTCGATCCGCCGGATGGGAAAATGCCGCAGTTGACTCCGCAGGCGCAGAAGATCATTGCGTCGGAACGCGGCGGGCTCGGACCGGGGCAGCATTTCCCCGATAAAGTCGACTCCTGGGAGGATTTCGATTACTACAGCCGTTGCATCACACGTGGATTCCCGTCCACCATGCTGTACACGATCTACAACTTCGGCAACGATATCATCCAGGCTCCGGGATACGTCGTGATTCGCAGCGAGATGGTGCATGAGCAGCGCGTGATTCCCATCACGAATGGAAAAGACGGGCGTGCGCACGTCGGCAAGGACATCAAGATGTACATGGGAAATTCGGTCGGCCACTGGGAAGGCAACACGCTGGTGGTGGAGACCACCAATCTGCGGCCGGAATCCGGAGCCGGCGGACGCTATACCGACGCCGCGAAGATCGTGGAACGCTTCACCCGCACTGCGCCGGACGAGCTGATGTGGGAGGCCACCATCAACGATCCCAACGTGTGGACCAAGCCTTACACACTCCGCTATCCGTTCAAGCTGGACCCCGAATATCACTTGTACGAGTACGCCTGCCACGAAGGCAATTACATGATGCTGGACGCGCTCACCGCGGCCCGCCAACTGGAAGCTCAGGGTCAGGATACGAAGGTGGTCCGTGGCGAGGCCGGCGGACCGCTTCCCGGGACACGCTGAATCCATGCGGCTGACCGCAGCTGTGGCCTTTTGCCTGACCGCCTTCGCGGCCGTACCCAGCCCTGTGGCCGACGCGGCCATGAAGGGCGACGCACAAACCGTCCGCAAGCTGATCGCGCAAAAGTCCGACGTAAATGCCCCGCAGCCCGATGGCGCGACGGCGATCCAATGGGCTTCCTATAGCAACAACCTGGAACTGGCGGATCTGCTGATAGCTTCCGGAGCCAACGTGAAAGCCGCGAATCGCGATGGGGCGACTCCGCTGTACCTGGCGGCGAACAACGGCAGCGCCCCGATGATCGAAAAGCTGTTGAAGGCCGGCGCCGACCCCAACGAGAAAAATCCGCACGGCGAGACTCCTCTGATGTTCGCGGCCCGCAGCGGGAACGTCGACGCGATCAAGATGCTGCTGGATCACCAGGCCGCTGTGAACTCGAAGGAGAGTCTGCGCGGAACCACGGCTCTGATGTGGGCCACCGACCAGAAACACGCGGAGGCCGTTCGTGTATTGGCTCAGCGTGGAGCGGATGTGTCCGCCGTTTCGAATCCCGATACGAAGGGAAACCGGGCTTATCTGGCACCGCCAGTCCAAGCTCGCTTGCGTGCCGCGCTAGCCGCAGGAAAGGAACCCGGGGACCTGCTGGCTCCCGGCGGCGAACAAGCCCGGACAAAAAAGGCACCGCCTCAGAAACCGGAGGACATCGTTGCGGCCGCCGACGCCGCCGCTGCCGATTCTTCTTTCGGACGCGGGACCGATACCGACGGCGGCGGTTTAACACCACTAGTATTTGCGGCCCGGCAGGATTGCCTGGAATGCGCGAAGGTCCTGCTCGAAGCCGGCGCCAACGTGGCAGGTCACTCACTATGGCTGGACGCCCTTGCTGACGGCGATCCAGAACCGCCACTACAAGCTCAGCGCGTACCTGCTGGAGCACGGCGCCAATCCCAACATCGCCAACAACGGCGGCTGGACGCCTCTCTATCTCGCCACCGACAACCGCAATATCGAAGGTGGCGATTATCCCGTGCGCAAGCCCGACATAGATCATCTGGAGATCATCAAGCTGCTTCTCGAGAAGGGCGCGAACGTGAACGCCCGCATCTGCGGATCGCAATCGACCCCCGGCAAGTGCGTCGGCGATAGCACCGAGACGCGCAACAACTTCACCATGCAGTGGCTATACGAGGACGGCGCGACGCCATTTCTACGGGCGGCGCAGTCGGGCGATGTCACGCTGATGAAGATGCTGCTGGCTCGCGGCGCCGATCCCAAGATCAAGACTTCCTATAATGTCACGGCTCTATCCGTGGCCTCCGGAATCGGCTGGGTGGAAGGCGTGACCTTCGAATGGTCGCCGGAGCAGAACCTGGAAGCGATCAAGATGTGCCTCGACCTGGGCATCGACGTGAACGCGGCCGATGACGAAGGACGCCAGGCGCTGCATGGCGCGGCTCACAAGGGCCGGAATGCGGCCATTCAGTTATTGGTCGACCGCGGCGCCGATCTCGAGGCGCACGACTTCGGGAGTCGCGACACCGTAAACGGCGCGATGAAAGGCTGGACCTGGATTCCACTGCATTACGCGCAAGGGCTGGCGCGAGTGGGCGTGCAATCCGCGCTTGCACATCCGGAAACCGAGGCTTTCATTAAGAAACTGATGAAGGACAAGGGCCTGCCGATTCCGCCGGATATCACCGGCTCCATCTGCCTGACCAAAGGCCTCAACGGCTGCCAATAGTTTGAGTGGGGCAGGCGATCTTGTCGCCTGTCAACCTATGGGTTTAGCGACGCCGCGTACGCCGCGATCGCGATCATGTCGTCTTGCGTGAGCTTTTCGGCGACCTTCTTCATCTGCGCTCCCGCGGTGCTAGTGTTCGCGCCGGTCTGGAAGTTGTAAAGCTGGCGAACGATATAGATCGGATGAATATTCGCCAGCCTCGGCACATCGCCCAGACCTTTGAGCCCCTCGCCATGGCAGATTTCGCAAGCGATGGTCTTGCCTGAACCGCCCGTTTTCACCAGCGTCTCGCCCTTCTTGATGCTGCCCGGCGGAACGTAGGCGATAAATCCCGAGTGCGGATCGCGGCTCTCGACCTTGGCCGGGTCCTGCGGCACCGTGATGATGCGATTGCCTAGCGGCTCGGTTCCGCCGCCCGGCAGCGGAAAGCGCATGCGGCCGCCGTTGATCCACGTTTTGGGTACAGTCTGCGCTTCCTCGACTTTGTACCAAACCTCCGGTTTCAGCGCCGCGAAGAACTCGACGGCTTTGCGCATGTCTTCATCCGGCAGGCCCTTGGCGATCCCGTTCATGCGCGCGGCGCGCTGTGACGGCTCATAGGCCATGGGATCTTTGCGAGCGCCGCTCTTGAAGTCCTGCATCTGGCGCATCAGGTACGCCGCCGGCAAGCCCGCCAGCGTGGCCGATTCCGGATGGCCCTGTCCCGACATCAAGTGGCACGATCCGCAGGCCTGCACCTGGAACCCGTGCTCCACGATTCCGGGAAGCGGCGCGTGCTCCTGCGGAAACCAATCCGGCGGATTGAGCTGATCGTCGATCTGCGCCTGGGTGTAGGATTTGGCGCTCCCCGGGAGCTTCTTCAGTTCTTTCGGATCGCCCGCGGGCGGCGGATTCGTGTCCGGCACGGGATACGCCCACGTGAGACTCTGCCCCGCCTGTTGCGGCAGCGCCACCACCACCCAGAACGACAGCAATCCGATGAGAACCAGCGTCACAACCTTCATAGCGACCTCCTGACGATTTCCGAACTATATCATGGTAAGCAGATGCCGATCTTCCAGGACGTCCGCCTCGGCTTTCGGATCTTCCGGCGCACTCCCGTCCCGACTGGAATCGCTCTCTTGTCGATCGCGCTGAGCGTGGGCGCGACGGCGGTCGTCTTCGCCCCGATCAAATCGGTGCTGATCGATCCGCTGCCGTACGCCCACGCGGAAGAGCTCGTGCAGTTGCGCAGCGAATTCCCCAACATGCAGGAGCAGGCCAACAGCGACTGGGTCGTCTGGAATGACACTCGCGAGCTGGATCGAAGAACGCGCACGCTCGAATCGACCGGCGTCTACAGCAATGCTGTTTTCGATCTTGCAGGTGACGCGAATTCGACCCCTGAAGCGCTGTACGGTGTACGGATGAATGCGAGCTTGTTCCCAGTGCTGGGCGTCTCGCCCATGCTCGGGCGCAACGTTCTTCCGGAAGAGGATCAACGCGGCCACTCAGATGTGATAATTCTCAGCTACGGCCTATGGGCGCGCAGGTTCAACTCGGATCGTTCCGTCGTGGGCCGAAGCGTAACGGTCAATGGACACGCTTGCCAGGTGATCGGCGTCATGCCGCCCGATTTCGACTTTCCACTCCGCAGGCAAGCGGCTCATACGCCCTCTCCTTACAGGGATTTCTGGGCAGCGCCGTTCAACACGCCGGCTAATCCGAATGCGGCACTTGGCGCCGTGGCAAGGTTGCGACCGGGAGTGACGTTGACCGAAGCGCGCCAGGACCTCGCTTCGATCAGCGCGGCGCTGGCTCACGATTTTCCCGAAACCAACCGCGACCGCGCTCTTCGCTTAAACTTTGTGCGTGATCGGACGGTGGGAATCGCCACCAATGGTCTGCTGCTTCTGATGGCCGGAGCGCTCCTGTTTATGCTGATCGGATGCGCGAATGTCGCGAACCTGCTGCTGGCGCGCGGGCTCGCCCGGAAGCGGGAAATCAACGTAAGGCTCGCGATCGGCGCGGGACGAATGCGCATCTTTCGCCAGCTTCTGACCGAGAGTTGTCTGCTAGCGGTACTGGGCGGTCTCGGCGGTTATGCTATGACATTTGCGGCATGGCGGATCCTGCCGGGTCTGGCTCCGGTAAACATTCCCCGGCTAGCTGCCGCGCGCGCGGATTGGACCATCTTCGGCTTCGCTCTCGCACTGGCGATGGTCAACGGCATCCTGTTCGGAATCGCGCCGGCGCTCCGCCTGACTAGCAGGAAAGTGACTTCGCTCAGTGGATTCGGCGCGCGCGGCGCTGCATCCGGAAAACATGACCGCACGCGATCCTCACTGGTCGCAGCCGAGGTGGCCGTTTCGGTGGTCCTGGTGGTGATCGGCGGGGAACTGCTGGCCAGCTTCGTGAAGTTGATCCGCACCGATCCCGGCTTCCAGGCGGATCGCATTCTGGCCTCGGTGGTGCTACCCGCTCGCGAGCGATATCCCGACCCTACACAACGAGCGTTGTTCTACAAGCGAATTCTGGATTCGGTGCGCGCGCTTCCCGGAGTCGAAAGCGCCGGAACCGTGGACGCGCTGCCTTTTAGCGGCGAGAATAACGGCGGATACGTGAGTGCCGCAGAAGGAACAAAGATCGAGGGAGAAATGGACGACGTGGGCGGCGAGTATCTCCAAACCATGGGCGTCCGTCTCCTTGAAGGCCGCTGGTTCCGCGAAGAGGAGATGGCCGACTCGAATGACTCTGCAATCGTGAATGATTTTATCGCCGCGCGCTTGTGGCCTGGCTCCAGCGCAATTGGACAGCGAGTCTGCGTCTATTGCACGCCGGAGAATCCCAACAACTGGAAACGGGTGATTGGAGTCGTCTCCAGCGCGAGCCACGCAGCGCTCAACGAAGCGGCCAAGGGAAATGTCTACCTGGCCGCCGGAGCCATGCGGAATTCCTCTTTCGTGGTTGTACGCACCCAACGGACCATGGGCGATTTGGAGAAAGCCATCCGGCGAACCATCGCGGCGATCGACCCGAATCAGCCTGTCTTCCTCAGCACGACCATGACGGCCCTGATCGCCGACTCAGTCGCCGACCGGCGATTCATCATGATGTTGCTCGCAGTGACGGCCGGCCTTGCCCTGATCATGTCAGCCGCCGGCGTTTACGGCGTCATTTCCTACACCACTTCGCGAAGAACGCAGGAAATCGGAATTCGCGTGGCGGTCGGCGCGATGCCGCGGAACATCCTAGCGCTCGTGTTCCGGCAGGGCTTCCTGACGGTCGCGATCGGACTTGCGATTGGACTCGGAATAGCACTGGTGGCGATGCAATCTCTGCGCAGCTTCCTCCCCGGTTTGGAGTCCGCGAATCCGGCGCACATTTGGATCGCGACGGGCTTGGTCGCCCTGACCGCGGGAATCGCCTGCTGGATCCCCGCGCGCCGCGCCACTAGGATCGACCCGATGTCCGCCCTGCGGCAGGAATAGCCTCCTCTACTTTCCGACCAGATGCTTCATGTCCGCATTGTTTTCCTGACAGATGTACTCCAGCGGCTCCATGCCGGGGTGAAACAAGATGTTCCAGCTGGTGCTCCAGGGCTTGGAGTACGCGCCGGGATCGTCGATCGTCGCCTCGTAGTGCATGATCAACTCATTCACGCGGGTGAAGCGCTCGATGACGTGAAGTTGTTCGGTATGCGGATGCCCAGCCGCGTCCAGCCAGCTTCGGTCGTTTAATCCGGTGACGTCCACCACCAGCGTGTCTCCCTCCCAATGGCCGATCCCCTCGCCCAAGTACGTGGGATTTAGCTTGTCCGGCGGCGTATGTTTCCGCCCGTCCATGTAAACTACTCGCCACATGTGCGCACCGCCTTCAAACACAAACAGGATGCGGTTGGGCATCTGGTAAATCTGGAACGGAAATGAGGTCGCGTACATGCGCGGGATGCCCGGCGGCAGACAGAATCCCTCCGGATCGTCTTTCGTGACGTTGGCGTTGCGCTGATCATAAAGCGCTTTGGACGAGGGCAGAAAAGGGACGTCGATCTTCTTCTCCGGCTGCGCGGTTCCGGCGAAACCGCCTCCGGTGCCAGCCATGTCTCCCACGCCCGGAGGTTCCCAGGATCCTTTCGCGTTGCCGAGGTCCGGGTGACCGTCGGGCAGGCGCGGCGCCGGCGGGATATTCTTCCGCGTGAGCGCAGCCGCCACCTGCTTTCCGTTAAAATCACCCTGCGCCAGGCTGACAGCGTGCGCGAACACAAAAGCGGTGAGCATCCCCACGAGACGATATTTCATCCCCACCTCCTCCTGAACATCATATTCCGCCCGCACCGCGGTGTATACTGATTCCCAGCTTGGAGGTCACCATGAAATACTCTCTGGTCGTTCTCGCCTGCGCCATCGCTGCGCCCGCGTTTGCAGCCTCGTGCGACAGTCTCGCCTCGCTGGCGCTGCCCAATACTACGATTACTACCGCGCAGGTCGTCGCGCCGGGCGCGTTCGTGCCTCCCGGTGCGCCTGGAAAAGGCAAGGCTGCCAACGTGTACAAGGATCTTCCCGAATTCTGCCGCGTGGCGGCGACTCTCAAACCCTCCAGCGATTCCGATATCAAGGTCGAATTCTGGCTCCCGACTTCGAGTTGGAACCGCAAGCTACAGTCCGTCGGCAACGGAGGATGGGCCGGTGTGATCAGTTATTCCGCACTCGCGGATGCGGTCAGAGCAGGCTATGCGAGCGCATCCACGGACACCGGACACGTGGGAGGCAGCGGGAGCTTCGCATTGGAGCATCCCGAACAGCTCATCGATTTCGGCTGGCGTTCCGAACATGAGATGACCGTCAAGGCCAAGGCCGTCGTTCAGGCGTTCTACGGAAGCGCTCCGCGTCTTTCCTATTGGAACGGCTGTTCCACGGGAGGCCGGCAGGGGCTGAAGGAAGCCCAGAAATTCCCCGACGATTACGACGGCATCATCACCGGCGCGCCCGCCAATCGTACGGCGATCTCCCTATGGATCGCGTTTGCCGTGCTGAAAGATCCGGCCAGCTATATCCCGCCCGCCAAGTACCCCGTGATTCACGAAGCGGCGCTCGCCGCCTGCGATCTCCGCGACGGCGTCAAGGACGGCCTCATCGAAGATCCCACCAAGTGCAAGTTCGATCCCAAGGTGCTGCTGTGCAAGAACGGCGACGGTCCGTCGTGCCTCACCGCGCCGCAAGTGGACGCCGCGAAGAAGATCTACAGCGCGGCGGTTAATCCGCGTACCGGACAGGTTCTGTTTCCGTCGCTGGCGCCGTGAAGCGAGTTGAACTGGGGCATCCAGGCCGCAGGGCCCGATCCTTCCGCCAACATTTTCGACCATTTCAAGTACGTGGTCTTCAAGAATCCGGCCTGGGACTGGAAGACTTTCGATTTCGACAAGGGTATCGCGCTCGAGGAGCAGCCCGAAAACGCGGTGATGAACGCGACCGATCCGAACCTCAAGCCGTTTTTCTCGCACAATGGAAAGCTGCTCATGTATCACGGCTGGGCTGACTCCAACGTCTCGCCGCTGAACACCATCAAGTACTACAAGAGTGTGGTGGACACGCTGGGAGGCGCTGCCAAGACGTCGAACAGCGTGCGCCTGTTCATGGAGCCGGGCATGGGACACTGCGGCGGCGGCGAAGGACCGAACGTGTTCGATAAGGTCGGCCCGCTCGAAGAATGGGTGGAACAGGGCAAGGCCCCGGAAAAGATCATCGCGTCCCACAGCACCGCCGGTAAGGTGGACCGCACGCGTCCGCTGTGCCCCTATCCTCAGGTGGCCAAGTACAAGGGCAGCGGGAGCATCGACGAAGCGTCGAACTTCGCCTGCCAGCTGCCGTAGGCAGCATCCCTCGATGCAATGAGCCCGGACGACGACCAAGTGACTGGCGACAGCATACTTGGGTCATCCACCCAGGGGATAGTAGCACCTGGCGCTCTGCTCGGACCCTATAAGCTGGAAGCCAAGCTCGGAGCGGGAGGCATGGGCGAAGTCTACCGCGCCACCGACACACGGTTGCATCGCACCGTCGCCATCAAGGTTCTGCCGCACGACAAGGTCGCCGATCCTGAAAGAAAGCGGCGCTTCCTGCAGGAAGCCCGCGCGGCCTCGGCGCTGAATCATCCCAACATCATCACGCTGTACGACATCGCCAGCGATAACGGCATCGACTACCTGGTGATGGAGTACGTGCCGGGCAAGTCGCTCGACCAGCTGATTACATCCAAGGGACTCCCGCTAGCGGAAGCCATCGGCTATGCAGCGCAGATCGCGGGTGCACTCGCGGCGGCGCATGCGGCCGGCATCGTCCATCGCGATATCAAACCCGCCAACGTAATCGTGACGCAGGAGTCGCAAGTCAAGATTCTCGACTTCGGCCTCGCCAAGCTGACCGAACGCGCCCCCGGACCCGAGGGCGATACGCTAACCGTGGAATCGGCGCTGACCGAGGCTGGAACCGTGATGGGAACCGTCGCCTATATGTCCCCGGAACAGGCCAGCGCTCGGCCGACGGATCATCGTACCGATATCTTCTCGCTGGGAGTGGTTTTCTATGAGGCGGTCGCCGGGCAAAGGCCGTTCCGCCGCAAGACGCAGGTCGAGACCATGAGCGCGATCATCAACGACGCGGCGCCGCCCTTGGTGAACCAGCCGCCGGAGCTCCAAGAAATCGTCGATAAGGCGCTGGCCAAGGATCCCAAGGATCGTTACCAGCACGCTGGCGATTTCGCTCTCGACCTGCGGCGCTTCCTGCGGGCCTGGGAATCGAAATCGCTGCCCAGCCTGCGCGGTGCGGCCGTCGTCGCGCCGAAATCGCGAATGGGCTGGGTGATCGTAGCCGCAGTCCTTGCGATCGGCATAGCGCTTGCGGGATGGCTCGCTCGTGCCCACCCGACGCCCAGCGACAATCCTCTGGCGAACGCTACGTTCACCCGTCTTACCGATTTCGAAGGGTCCGAGCTGGCGGCCGAAATCTCGCCGGACGGCAAGTTTGTCGCATTCATCTCGGATCGCGACGGACCGTTCGATCTTTTCGTGAGCCAAATCGGCAGCGGGCGATTCCTGAACCGCACCAAGGGGAAAGAGGGCGAGGTGCTGGAGAACACGCGCAGTACGGGTTTCTCTGGCGATGGAGCTGAAGTATGGGTCAGGGGCGGCCCCGATCCCGCGACCCCCATGATCCGCTACATGAATTTGTTGGACGGCCCGCCACGTCCGTTCCTGCAGGCCGTCGCCGCCAGTTGGACGGCTGACGGGAGCCGGATGGTTTTTCACAGAGGCACGGCCGGCGACCCGATTTTCGTAGCCGACCGCGACGGTGGCAATCCGAAGCAGATCTTCGTCGACCCCAACCCCGGCTGGCACTGCCACTATCCGGTGTGGTCTCCGGATGGAAAGTGGATTTACTTCGTCCGCGGGAACTTTGCGACGTATGAAATGGACCTGTGGCGCATTTCACCCTCGGGAGGCCAGCCGGAACGGATGACCCACCACAACAACAATGTCACGTTTCCGGCCCCGCTCGACAATCATACGATCTTGTATGTGTCGCCTGCCGACGACGGATCCGGCCCCTGGCTGTATTCGCTGAACGTGGACAGCAAGACGTCCCGGCGCGTGAGCGTCGGCCTCGAACAGTATCTTTCCGTCGCCGCCAGCGCGGACGGACGCCGGGCCGTAGCCACTGTGGCGAATCCGAACGCTTCCCTATGGGAGGTCCCCATCGCGGATCAGCCGGTCGGGGAAGGTCAGGTCCAGCGATATTCGCTGCCCAATGTGCGGGCGCTGGCCCCGCGGCTGAAAGGAACCAGTCTGTTCTACCTCTCGTCGCTCAGCGGCGGCGACGGATTATGGCGATACCGGGATAACCAAGCCCTGGAAATCTGGAAGGGATCGGACGGCCCCCTGTTAGCGCCTGCGGCCGTCTCTGGGGACGGCAAAAGGGTAGCGATCACAGTACGGCGCCAAGGCAAAATCCGTCTGAGTCTCATGGGAGACGATGGCGCAAATTTGACAGCTTTGGCTGAGAGCTTGGACGCAAGAGGATCTGCCACCTGGTCGCCCGATGGGCAATGGATCGCCAGCGGCGGAGAAGACGACAAGGGTTCAGGGCTGTTCAAGATTCCAGCGGACGGCGGGCCGCCGGTGCGTTTAACCAAGACCGTCTCTACGAATCCCGTATGGTCGCCGAAAGGGGATCTGATCGTCTACGGCGGGCCGGCCGTCGGCCGCTACCAGCCCCTCCGCGGCGTGCGGCCCGATGGCACTCCTGTCGAGCTGCCGGACATCCGAGTCCGGACTGAGGGTGAACGCTTCCGCTTCCTCCCGGATGGCAAAGGACTGGTTTACATGGATGGCCAGCAGCGCCATATGGATTTCGCATTGCTCGACTTGGCCACCATGAAGACACGTCCGCTGACGCATCTCACGGATCGCGCCGCCATGCGGACGTTCGACATCACGCCTGATGGCAAGCAGATTGTATTCGACCGGCTGCGCGAGAATTCCGACATCGTCCTGATCGACCTTCCGCGTGATCCGGCGAAGCAGTGATTCTTCCGCTCCGGTAGCTATTGGCGCAGGACGGTGAAGCGGCTGATCGTGTAGCCCAGCGCGGCCCCCATGAACACGTCGGAGGGGAAGTGCGCCGATAAGCTTACCCTCGAAAACCCGACCAGCGTCGCGCCGCCGTAGGCCGCGTAGGTGACCCAGCGATGGTGAATTCCGTAACGGCGAGCAATCACCGTGGCCACTGAAAACGCCGCGATGGCATGACCGGATGGGAAACTTCCGTTCGAGCGAAAATTGCGAGTATTGTCCTCGAACCACGTGTCGGAGAAATTTCCATTCGGCGGTATCGCGGCCGGGCGCACGCGCCGGTCGATATCCTTCATCACCGTCGTCAGGATTTCGGCGTTGGCAACCGCTTCCCCGGCCAGGAGCGCCGTGGACTGCATTTTCGAATCCTTCCGGATCAATCCCACGGCGTACAGCGATACGGGAGCCACAATCGTTCCAATCGCCGTGGCGTTGCCTGAAAACACGTGGTTGAATCCGTCAAACGAGGAAGTCCGGCGGAAATAGGGGGCCGTCTTAGGATCCAGGGCCACCAGTCCGGCGGTCGCGCCGATAATGGCTGCCGTGGGAATCCAATGTTTTCCTCGTGCGAGTTTCGCCGGAAACGTCCAGATCTGTTTTTGATCACTAGCGGTATTGGGAATCAGCTTCATCCAGGAGACGGACCGGTCGGGTTCCGGCTGCGAAGTCGCGGGAGGCGGCCCGGGAGCTTGGCCCAGCAGAATGGATGCCGGAGCCAGTGCCAGCAGTATCGTGAGCCAGGCAATCTTGGCCATTCAGGGTTGCACCGGAAGCTCCGGCGGCTTTATGAAGGCCTGCCGGCGCGCAATCAGGAACCAGATCGGGATGACGCTCACCAGGCTCCCGATGATGAGGCTGGGCGCCATGGAGGCGAAGGGGTCGAATCCTGCCGGTGGCGGCGTCTTGAAAGGCAGGGAGTCGATCATGGCTCGAAGGCGTTCCGAATGCCCTGGCAGAACGGCAAACAACGCGCTATTCAGGATGGTGCACGCGAATACCGCGATCGCCAGCACACGGCTCAGAGGATTCAGGCGCAGCAGTCCGACGCCGAGCCAGATTTCGATGGCTGCAAAACCGAGACAGAGAGCGCGAGCGGCCCAACCCGTGAATATCAGCCCGAACATCATACCGGGGAACGGAGAAAATGCGCCTCCGATGCAAATCGCCCCGCCGACTAACATCATCCAGGCGATGATGGACACGCTCAGCGGTCTGCCGCCGGGTCCGTCCGCGAAGGCTCCCGGGCCGAACTGGGTTCGTACGCGGGCGGTGTTGAAATAGTACAGCCAAAACGCACCCATCAGCGCCGGAACCCCGTAGACGACGGCAACTCCGATCCTTATCCAGGTCATGGCTTGCGCCGAAACCCCCGGAGTCGGCGGCAGCGGGATGAAGCCCATCATGAGGGCTGTAGAACCGCCCATGAACGCCAGCAGTGCGCTGAATACCAGAATCGACCAGCGGGACCAACCGCGCATCCGGAAGAGTCCCACCGAGGTTGTGATGCCCCACGCCGCGACGCCGAGCATCACAAAACACATCACGACGCTGACGGCCCTCAAGAACGCGAGTGCGGCGGATTGGGGAGCCGGGACGAACACTGTGTAGAGCATCCCCAATCCCATCAGGATAAAGAGTCCGGACCCGAGGATGGCCGCGACCGCAGCCAGCGTCACTCCCAGTGGTCGTCTCACAGTCACAATCGGTCCATCTACGGCGCAGCCGGCTCCAAGACAATGGGCTGCCCTGTGATGTGCGCGTACAAAACGTCTGGATCCAGATCGGCTCCATTAGGCCACGCGACCGTACCCAGGTTCGGATCGACTCGAACTTGTCGGAAATAACTGAGCTCCTTGAGCGGCGCGAAAACACCACGAAAACTTAGGTGGGAGGCGAGATCAACGGTTCCCTCGGTTCCATCTTCGAAGCGGAGATGGACATGGTAGCCTTCCAACGCTTGCGCACTCACGATGTCTTTCAGCATGCTTTACTCCAGAGGCGGAATCGGCCTGAGTTCCGCCTCCGCCTTTGCCAGGTTCCAATCCTCGGCGAGTTCCGCCCGATGCAATTGAGCCCACTCACGCACCAGACTCAGGGCGCGCTGCCCTGAGTATCGCACGTGAAAATGGGGCCCGCCTATTCCAGCGCGAACACCCACATCGACCCGCCGTCCGGCATTGGAGGAACCTCGCCCGGGAACAAGCGGGCCATCGTATTCACCTCTCCGCCGGCGTCTTGGCCCCAGCCTGCCAGCACGGCGATGTATTGCTTTCCATTCACAGAGAAAGAAGTCGGCGGCGCCTCGACGCCGGAGCTCATCGGAAACTCCCACAGCAACTTGCCGGTGGTCGCATCGAAGGCGTGGAACTTGCGGTCGGCGGTGCCTCCGCTGAACACCAGTCCTCCGCCGGTGGCGAGCATGGAGCCCCAGTTCGGCGATCGCGCGTAGTTGTGGGTCCAAACCTCCTTACCGGTGTCGACATTCCACGCCTGCACTTCGCCGAAGTGATCCGCGCCCGGCACGATCAAAGGAGGAAAGCCACCCACGATGCCCACGAAACCCCTTCCCGCCGTGTAAGTGACATTCGGAGCGCCTCCGTTGTGTCCGCATATGTTGTTATTGGCCGGGATGTAAATCATGCGCGTCTTGGGACTGTAGGATATCGGCGGCCAGGTCTTGCCGCCGTGTACGCCGGGGCAGAATTCGGCCGGTGCGTTGGTCCCGGGCTTATGCGCCGGGTCGATATCGGGCCGGCCCGTGACGGGATCGACGCTGCGGATGACGTTGTTGAAGACGTAAGGCTTGCCTTCGACGAACTTGATGGGGCCGGCGCTGCGCTCCAGAAACCACAGGTAGCCGTCGCGCGCTACATCGATCAGACCCTTGATGGTCCGCCCGTTGCGCTGATAGTCGACCAGAATGGGCGGCGACACTTCGTCGTAATCCCACGAGTCGTTGGGATGGTATTGATGGTAGCCCTTGATGGCGCCCGTGGCGACGTCGAACGCGATAGTGGAAGCGGTATAGAGGTTGTCGCCGGGCCGATTATCACCAATAGTCGGGCCGCCGTTGCCGGTGCCGAAGAATGCCAGGTTGGTCTCGGGATCGTAATTCCCGGTGACCCACACGGGTGCGCCGCCCGTCTTCCATTGGTCACCGCCTGCTGGCCAGGTCTCGCTCCCCGGTTCGCCAGGCGCGGGCACGGTGAACGTGCGCCAGAGCTCTTTGCCGGTTTCGACATCGAAGGCCGCTACGAAACCGCGGATTCCGTATTCGCCCCCCGAGCATCCCACCAGGACCTTTCCATTCGCGATCAGCGGCGCAAGCGTGCTGTAGTAGCCGGATTTGTTGTCGGCGATGGGAGTGCTCCACACTTCGTTGCCGGTCTTGGCGTCCAGCGCGACCAGAACCGCTTCGCCGGCCATGACGTAGACTTTGTCGCCATAGAGCGCCACGCCGCGATTCACTTCGTGGGGCACGATCGCCCCCTGGGGACGCGGCCGGCGGTAGCGCCAGAGTATCGTGCCGTTGGTGCCGTCGAAGGCGATCACCTGATTGAAGGGCGTGGTGATGAAGATGACTCCGTTGTTCACTACGGGAGCCGCTTCATGGGCGCGCCCTTCGCCAGTAGTGGAGGACCACACCAGCTTCAACTTTGAGACGTTCGCCGCCGTAATCTGATCGAGCGGGCTGTAGCCCCAGCCGTCGTAGGTCCGGCGGATCATGGGCCAGTTGCCATCTTCGGGCTTCAACAGACGTTCGGCGGTCACGGGCTGGTAGTTCTGGAGGATGGCGGGCATCGGCGGGGGTGGGCCTCCGCCGCCCTTCTGTTTGCCTCCTCGGCCGCCGCCTTTATCCTGTCCGGAAACCGTGGAGAGAAAAAACGCGGGAACTGCGGCAGCGACCAGAACAGCAGCAAGAAACCCTTTGGATTTGAGCATGAGCGAGTCTCCTGTAGGAACCTCTAAGCATAGACTAGACCAGATGCCCTCCGGTTGCAGGGCCAAAGCGCAAAGGGCGCGGCGCGCACACCGAAAGGGGCCAGAATTGATCGCGACGCGCTCCGTTTTGCGCGTTTCGAAAAGAGAGAGTACCTTGACTCACGTCGGGAAACCGCATATACCAACTAGAGCACCCATGCGACCCATCAAAACCATACTTGGCCTCGCCCTGGTAGTCGCCGCGGCACTCTGCGCGACGCCCCCACGGTCGATGAGAATGTACGTATTCGACTGCGCCACGCTCAAGGACCGCGACCCAGCTAGCTACGGCCTGACGCGAGATCAGGTGGAATCGGTGGATATGTCCGATCCCTGCTTCCTGATCGTGCATCCGCGCGGAACGCTGCTGTGGGAGACCGGTCTCAACGACGCCGTCTACAATCGTCCGGAAGGTGGCGGCGCGAAGCACGACAAGATCGACAAGTCGCTCAAGAGCCAGTTGGCGGCGGTCGGCTACCAGCCTAAGGACATCACGTATCTGGCGATCTCGCACCTGCACGGCGATCATTCCGGCAACGCTAACGACTACGCGGGATCGACCTGGATCGCCCAAAAAGCCGAGCGCGATTACATGTTCAGCGAGGGCCTGCCGGCGAACATTCATCCCGACGAGTACGCCGCGCTGAAAAACGCCAAGACCAAGCTGATCACGGGCGACTATGATGTATTCGGCGACGGCTCGGTGATGCTCATCTTTACTCCCGGACACACGCCGGGCCATCAGAGCTTGTTGGTGAAACTGCCCAAGACAGGAGCTGTAGTACTTACCGGCGATCTTTATCATTTCCCCGGCGAGCGCACGTTTCACACCATGCCCGACGGCGAGAAGTCGAAGCAGACACCCGCATCGCGGGAGAAGATCGAGGCACTGGTGAAACAAACCGGAGCGCAGCTTTGGATTCAGCACGATATGATTGGAAACCGGAAGCTCAAAAAATCCCCGGCGTACTATGAATAAACTCTTGGTCTTCGCACTATTAGCGCTGCCCGCGATCGCGCAGGATTATCGGAAACCTCCCAATAACGATTGGCCGCTGGTCGGCGGCGATTGGGGTAACACGCGCTATTCGACGCTCGCGCGGATCAATCCGTCCAACGTGAAAACGCTGAAGGGCGCGTGGATGGCTCGTCTGCAGTCCGGATTCGGCGCGGGATTTTCGCAGCAAGGCACGCCCGTGGTCAAAGACGGCGTGATGTACGTTACCACCGGCGAGCAGGAAATTTTCGCGCTGGATGCAAAGACGGGCAACCTCATCTGGGAATATCGGACGCCGACCGATCCCAAGACCGGCGACAACAAAGCCAAGCGCGGCGTCGCGCTGGGCGAGGGGATGGTGTTCGGTGTCGAGTCGGACATCCGGCAGCCCGCGCCAAAGGAAGGACGCCCCGAGCCCTTGACCCGCATGTTCGCCCTGGACCAGAAAACGGGAAAGACGATCTGGAAAGTCGAGCTGGGCGCCGATATTCCGAAAGAATTGCGCCAGTACGTGGCGATTCCGCCGCTGTACTACAAGGGGCTGGTGTACATGAGCATTTCCGGCGGCGATGGTGGCTTGCGCGGCCGTCTGACGGCTCACGACGCGAAAACCGGCAAGGAAGTATGGCGCTGGTACGCGGTGCCGGGACCCGGCGAGTTCGGCCACGATACCTGGGAAGGCGATTCCTGGAAGACCGGCGGCGGAGCGATGTGGGTACAACCGGCTGTCGATCCAGATCTCGGCTTGATCTACGTGGGCACAGGGAACCCGTGGCCGGACTACAACGGATCGGCGCGCGCCGGGGACAACTTGTTTACCGATTCGGTGGTCGCGCTGGATGCGATGACGGGCAAATATCGCTGGCATTATCAGACCGTCCATCACGATCTGTGGGATTTCGACGTGCCGACACCCTTGATCCTCTTCGATCAGGTTTACAACGGCCAGATGCGCCAGGCTCTGGCGGCGCATACCAAACAAGGCTGGGTGTACATCCTGGATCGCGCTACGGGCAAGCCGATCATTCCGGTGACGGAGAAGCCCTTTCCGCAGGAGCCGCGCCAGAAGACTTCCGCCACCCAGCCGATTCCGGCGGGCGATCCCACTGCTCCGCAGTGCGCGGAACCCGTTAAAGATTACGAACGCGGCTGCATGTTCACACCGGTCTGGACCGACTCGAAGATCGCGCAGCCCTCGGCCTCGGCAGATTGGGCTCCGGGTGCGTACGATCCTCGGTCCGGCTTGCTGTTCTTCACCACAGGCGTATCCACGCGCAAGTTCAGCATCACGGGCCGTGTGTCAGTTCCAGGGACGCGCGAATACGGACTGGTCACCGCGCTCGATTCACGAACCAACAAGCAGGTTTGGCAGAAAGAAGTGCCGTATCTCGCGGGGTTCGGCAGCGGTGTGCTGGCCACGGCGGGCGGCCTCTTGTTCCACGGAGGGTCGGACGGATTCTTCCGCGCGTTCGATTCCAAGACCGGTGAAGAGCTGTGGCGCTTCCAGACCGGTTTCGGGGCAGACGCGCCGGCCGCGACCTACGAGATCGACGGCGAGCAGTACGTTGCCATCGCCGCGGGCGGGAGCCGCGACGGGTACAAGGAAGCTCGCGGCGATCTGGTGTGGAGCTTCAAGCTGGGCGGCCGCCTGAATCCTCTGAATGGTCCGCCGGTGCCGAAGCCGATCGTGACCACGGAATCGGCTCCCAATCGCGCGGCGGAGCAATAAGTGGAGCAGGCTTTAGAGGTTGCTGAAAAACACAATTATCCGCTCGATCACTCTCGCGGCTCGGAATCGGTGGTCTGTGTTTACAGCGACTTACCGAGCCGCGACAGTGATGGAGCGGTTGTTCCACCGCGTTTTTCAGCAACCTCTTTAGCCTGCAATGGAGGCTTTAGCCGCCGATTCGGCGCGGGTGCTGAAGCACCCGTTGCAGGCTCAAGCCCGCTCCACGTTACAAGGAGAAGTAACGATGAACCAATCGAAACTAATTGCAATTCCGCTGCTCGTGGTAACCGTCCTGGCGGCCCAGGATCGGATGCCGCCGATTCCCGCGGACCAGCAGACGGCCGCGCAGAAGAAGGCGATCGCCGATTACAAAGATCTCCGCAAGGCCGATCTCACGGGGCCGCCCTGGACCGTCCTGCTACGCGTACCCGACCTGATCGTCCCTTCGCTCGAACTACGGCTGCACAACCAGACGGCCAACAATCCGCTGGGGCCTAAGCTCACCGAGTTTGCGATCCTGATCGCCGCGCGCGAGTGGACCAACAACTTCGAATGGAACGCCCACGCTCGCTTGGCGACAACCGCGGGACTCAATGCTACGATCATCGCGGCCGTCGCCGACGGACGCCGTCCCGAGAGAATGGCTGAAGACGAAGAGATCCTATGGGACTTCTGCAACGAACTGCTGCACAACAAGAGCGTCAGCGATCCTATGTACGCCCGCGCGCTGGCGAAGTTCGGCGAGGCGGGAGTCGTCGAGGCAGCCAGCCTGGAGGGTTACTACACCTACCTCTCCATGGTCATGAACACCGCCCGGTCGCCTCTGCCGGCCAATACCAAGCCCCCGCTGACGCCGTTTCCTAAGTAGCTGCTGCGAATCGGCTTAACTACAGCCGTCTAGAAAACACCCCTCCAGTATCCATCCTGGTCCTAGGACTGGCAGTACAAGAGTTTCGTTTACGGTACCGCTGTGGGCCGGTTACTGTAATCCTGACGGATATTTCGGAGGCTAATTTATTATGAAACGGGCCGTTTGGGCCGCCACGCTGATCCTGTTGGCCATCGGCGCCGCGCGTGCGAATAGCGTGGGTTTCGGCCCGGACTCCTGTGGAGGGGTCCCTAACAGAGGCTTGGGCTCCTATTCGCCCTGCCCGCAGTTGCCAGGCCCGGATCCACTCTTCAAGAACCATCGTCCGTTGTCCCATCATCACGTTTCAAATGACGGAACCAACCCCGACCCGAACTCTCCCGATTCCGACGATGACGGTTCGGTTGGTAGCTGGAACACCGGTGGCGGAGATCCCTCGGACATCGGTGGCGGAAATCCCCCGTATACCGGTGGCGGAGATCCCCCGTATACCGGCGGCGGAGACCCCCCGTATACCGGCGGCGGAGACCCCCCGAACACTGGCGGCGGAGACCCCCCGAACACTGGCGGCGGAGATCCCCCAAACACTAATTTCGTCTTCACTACGGATGACCCCAACTGCGGAGATATACCGGCGGTACCTGAACCATCGACAATGAGTCTGGTTCTGGTAAGCATGGCCGGCTTGGGATTGATGCAGCTGCGGAAGGCCTATCGCCGCTGAAATTCTCTCATGCCGCTGGATCCTCGCTTAGACGGCGCCGGATCGCGCCCAGCGGCGCAGCCAGCCAGTCCTTCAGAAACCGCACGCGTTTCGTGGGATTCAGCCGCAGCCCTGTTGGCAGGCTGGACAAATAGTTGCGCAACGAGTATTTGACGGGCTGAAAGAACTGATCGCGGCCATCGTTGCGGAACGCGGCGTAACCGAACACCCAGGGAAACGGAATGTAGCCGTAGTGCCGCCGCAGCAGGCCCATGGACGCCTGAAAAACGGTCTCCCGCTCGTTCAGGGTCAAGGCGCCACGATGCATGCGGGAACCGGCCAGGTACTGCGGGATCATCTGGAAGCGAATTCCTTGCTTCGCCATGCGAATCCACAGATCGTAATCGAAGGACATGTTCACATCCGGATCGAGCCCGCAGCGGCGGTACGCAGACGCACGAAAGAACGATGCCGGCTGGCAAATGAAACAGTCCCGCTCCAGAATTTTGGAATCGAAGGGCAGCGTGGGATAGCGGCTGATCACCGCACCGTGTTCGTCGATCCAGTACCCCTCGCCGTAGATCACATCGATCTCCGGCCGCGCCATCAGCGCTTCCACGCCCGTACGAACCGCACCAGGAAGATAGATGTCATCGGCGCCGATCCAGGCGAAGATGTCGCCGTGGGCGTGCTGAAAGCCCTTGTGAACCGCGTCCGAGGGGCCTTTATCGGGTTCGCTAAAGTACTGAAGCCGCTCTCCGTATCCCCGCAGAATGTCGAGCGTGCCGTCGGTGGATCCGCCGTCGGTCACGATGTATTCGATGTTGGGGTAATCCTGGGTGAGCACGCTCTCAATGGTTCGGGGGATATACCGATCCATATTGAAGGAGGGCGTTACGATGCTGACCAGCGGAGAACTGGAGGCGTCCACAACGTACTATCGAAACACCGCGGAGCGGGTTTGATTTTCGCTGAGCGTGTATTGGTCGTAGATCCAGGCGTAAGTCTTCTCCAGACCCTGGCGCAATGAAATGTCGGGTTCCCACCCCAGGTATCTCTTGATGAGCGTATTGTCGCTGTTCCGGCCCATCACGCCCTTGGGCGCGTCCAGATCGTAGATGCGTTTCAACTTGACCTCCGCGATGTCCTCCACGATGTCCACCAACTGATTAATGGAGACCATTTCGGAAGATCCAAGATTGATGGGCTCCAGAATCCCGGAATCCATGATCTTCTGCACGCCCCGGATGCAGTCATCGATGTACATGAAGCTGCGGGTACGGGTGCCATCGCCCCAGATAACGATCTCGTGCTG
>Ga0209415_10002581_pt1 | contig 33960 bp, 32 predicted proteins | sample PeaSoiSIISIP2007_FD_187696 | JGI IMG/M metagenome (GOLD analysis project Ga0209415, IMG submission 187696) | Peat soil microbial communities from Weissenstadt, Germany - SII-SIP-2007 (SPAdes) (version 2) | ecosystem: Environmental > Terrestrial > Soil > Wetlands > Peat | place: Germany... | reverse complement strand
TCAATGAAATCCAGCCGGCCAGTTTCGCGGCCCGCGGCGGATTGGCCGCCCATTCCCATTCGTGCATGCTGCGGTAGATCTTGGAGGAGTGAAAGATCAGCACGTTCAGCCCGGCCAGGAACAGGAACAGAACTTTCAAACGAAACCAGACGCTGTTGTAGCACTTGACGGGCTCGGACCACAGCAGCAGAACCCCGGTGATGATCATCATCAGGAATCCCGCGCTGATCCAGGGGATGAGCTGATGAAATACGTCCGAGGCCGACTCTTTCTTAAAGATCAGCCCCATCATGCGGAGATCGGAGATGGCGATCGTTCCCGCAGAGATGCTGATGCCCAGCAGATGCCCGCCTTCGAGCAGGGGAAACATGAGAATCGACTCCCGGATCGACACGCTGACCGAAGTCTCCTGGAGCCATTGACAGAATTCTAGTAAAGCCATATTGTTCTGCAGTATGAGACTAACATTGCCGCACCCGTGGTTACTACAGTCCACAGGTCAAGAGGCGGTCAGTGACCGGTGTGTGACCGAATAAGTACTTAGGAGTCTATGGTTTCAGTTCTCGATGGACCACGTAGCTAACTTCGATCGGCATCGTGTCCATCGACCTGACTTTCAAAACCACCTGGTAATAACGGGGAAGGCTGCCATCGGGCTTCTTCATCTTGGAAACCAATGTTTTCGCGAACATAGCGTCCGTGAACGCCTGAACTTCGCCGGTGATGCTGGAGATCCGGTTCCCGGCCAGATAGAGGACCTCGCCGTTGCCGTACAGCCCCGGGACCCGGCTGATCAGAGCGTAGCTTTCCTCGGTATCTTGTGGATCACGGGGCGGTTTGTCGGCAAAGAGCTCGGGTTCGCCCGGGGCGGGATTCATGTTACGGATGCCCTCCGGCTCCAGCACGAACGGCCGGTCGGCCGACATAGCCTGCATCTGCCGGTTCCCGGCAACCGGTCCCAGGAACACGACGTTGCCCATGGCGACCTCGGGAGCCGCGATCTGGTCGCTGCTGGTAACCAGCACGTCCTGCTTATGCAGCATGCCGAGAAATTGCCCCAACAAGACGGCTCCGGTGGCGGTGCCGGCCTCACTCGATCCCGGAGTGGGCATCGACAGGCATACGATCAGAGGCCGTTTCGACGAAACCAGTGGTTCCCAAAGCTGTTTCAATTCCGGTGTCCAATCGCGCGTGGACTGCTCCACCTGACGCAGGCGCATTCCGAAATAGACGGCCAGACCAAGAGCCAGGAGGAGCCCCGCGACGAGTCCGATTTCCTTGCGGCCCCATCGCGGGGGCACGATGGCCGGTTCGGCGACAATTTCGGCGCGAATCTCCCGCGGTTCAAACGTCAACTTAAATCCGCCCTTGGGCAGATCCACCAGGATGGGGTCCTCTAAGCCTTCGGTCCGGTAGTATTCGCCGAGCTTCTGCCGCAGCCGGGCGACGTGCATGCGAACGGTGGATTCCTGGCGCGGATCGTAGGAATCCGGCTTGGCGAAAACGTCGAGGCCGACGGTGTATTCCTTGAGACCGTCCGCGGTTCCGGAGACGGATTTTTCCGCCAGGTAACTCAGCAGGTTACGGTGGATCTCCGACGTTCGGAACGCTTTGCTCTGAAGAATCCGCTGGATCTGAGCGTGCGTGGCTTCCAGCTCTAAAACCATTGGCATCCAGATAATAACACGCTGATTGCGCGTCTCTAGTTACAGGGTAGGGCGGGTCTCCAGACCCGCGGCGGGCTTTCAGCCCGCCAGAAGCCGAGCGGGGCTAGAAAGCCCCGCGCAGGCGTGGACGCCCGCCCCACGTGTACCTAATCGCCCGCCACGTTGGCGATCTGGGTCAGATTCGCGTTCAGCACGGCCTCGGCATCCGCTTCCGTGAACTCCTGCGTCTTAACCGAGTGGTTCATGGAGCAGAACTTTGGACCGCACATGGAGCAGAACGCGGCATCCTTGAACCCTTCTTCGGGCAGCGTTTCATCGTGATACGCCTGCGCCGTCTCGGGGTCGAGCGACAACTCGAACTGCTTCTTCCAGTCGAAGGCGAAACGCGCGCGCGATAATGCGTCATCCCGATCCCTGGCGCCAGGACGATGCCGGGCGATATCGGCCGCGTGGGCCGCGATCTTGTACGCAATCAAGCCCTGCTTCACATCTTCGCGGTTGGGCAGCCCCAGATGCTCCTTGGGCGTCACGTAGCACAGCATCGCCGCGCCATGCCATCCGATCATCGCCGCCCCGATGGCCGACGTGATGTGATCGTAGCCCGGCGCGAAATCCGTCACCAGCGGCCCCAGCGTGTAGAACGGGGCCTCCTGGCAGATCTTGACTTCCTTCTCCACCTGCATCTGGATCTGGTCCATGGGGATGTGTCCCGGACCCTCGATCATCACCTGCACGTCGTGTTTCCACGCGATCTTGGTCAGCTCGCCCAGCGTCTCGAGCTCGGCGAACTGCGCGCGATCGCTCGCATCGGCCAGCGACCCCGGCCGTAGCCCGTCGCCCAGCGAAAAACTCACGTCGTGTTTCTGGAAGATCTTGCAGATGTCTTCGAAGTATTCGTACAGGAAGTTCTGCTTGTGGTTCTTCACCATCCACTCGGCGAGAATGGCCCCGCCACGGCTGACAATTCCCGTGACGCGCTTGGTGGTCAAGGGAATGTACTGGACCAGAACACCCGCGTGGATGGTCATGTAGTCCACGCCTTGCTCGGCCTGCTCTTCGATCACTTCCAGCATCACCTGGATGTTGAGATCTTCCACCCGGCGCACGCGCGCCAGAGCTTCATAAATGGGCACCGTCCCGATCGGCACCGGCGAGTTGTGAATGATGGCCTTGCGGATGCGCGGAATATCGCCGCCGGTCGACAAATCCATGACCGTATCGGCCCCGTACTTCACGGAGTAACGAAGCTTTTCGAGCTCCCCGTCGACATCCGAGGTGGTCGAGGAATTCCCGATATTGGCGTTGATCTTGCAGCAGGAAGCCACCCCGATGCACATCGGCTCGAGGTTGGTGTGATGGATGTTGGCGGGGATGATCATCCGTCCGCGGGCGACTTCGTCGCGCACGACTTCCGGCGCCAGCCGCTCGCGCGTCGCGACGTATTCCATCTCCTCGGTGATCCGCCCTTGCCGCCCGTAGTGCATCTGTGTGCGGATCTTGTCATTTGCGCGTCGCGCAACCCATTCTTGTCGCATAACGCTCCGATCTTAGCAGAACTAAAAACCGAGGGCTTATCCCGTGCTGGGCTCCCTGGTACCATTAATGATGTCGGAGCCGCGGGTGGCGAATGGTACGGCCCCTCGCCCTGTTCACCTCTGAATCGTTTCAGCCCGTCTCACGGATTTTTTCGCCGCTGATGGAAGGTGTACGCCATGCAGTTCCGAACCGGTTACGAACTGATTTATAACTTCCCCCAACCTACGCCGCTCATCCTGGTGGTGAATATCCACGATTCACGGGTTTCCGACATCGTAGTTCCCGATCGCCTCACCGCAGAGCCATCCATACCCATAATCGGCTACCGCGACATCTTCGGAAACCAATGCCACCGCGCCCTTGCGCCCGCGGGCCGCCTACGGCTCACGGCCGACGGCATTGTCAGAGATAGCGGCCAGCCAGATGAGATTGTGTCCGCTGCCGGGCAGGACTCCGTCGAGAATTTGCCCGAAGAGACCCTCGTGTTCCTGCTGGGCAGCCGCTATTGTGAAACCGATTTGCTGTCTCAAACCGCCTGGCAGCTCTTCAGCGGCACGACTCCGGGGTACCCGCGTGTGCAGGCCATCTGCGATTACGTTCATAACCATATTGCCTTCAACTACCAGAACGCCAGCGCCACCCGCGGCGCCGCGGAGGCTTTCAACCTACGGATCGGCGTCTGCCGCGACTTCGCGCATCTCGCCATCGCGTTCTGCCGCTCCATGAATATTCCGGCGCGATACTGCACCGGCTATCTAAGCGATATCGGAACGCCGCTTCCTTTCCCGCCGGGCGATTTCGCGGCGTGGTTCGAGGCCTGGATCGGCGGCCGCTGGCATATGTTCGATCCGCGCAACAACGTGCCGCGCATAGGCCGCATCCTGATGGCGCGAGGCCGCGATGCGTCCGATGTCGCGATCGCCACGACGTTTGGGCCGAACGTGCTTGAGAGCTTCCGGGTCTGGACCGATGAGATTCCAGATGGCGAGAAGGTGGGAACGGCCGCCTGATGTCTTTTCTCACGGTGCGCCACTCCACCGTCTACCGCTACCGTGAGCCCGTCAGCCTCGGCGAACACCGAATGATGTTCCGCCCGCGCGAGAGTTACGACCTGCGGTTGATCCGGACCAAGCTGATCATCACGCCGCAACCCGCCCACTTGCGCTGGCTGCACGATCCGTTCGATAACTCCGTCGCGGTGGCCACGTTTGAGGGGACCACGACCGAGCTCCGCTTCGAAAGCACTGTGAAGTTGGAGCATTTTGAGACCTCCATGCCGGAGTATCCGCTGGAGGAGTATGCGCGGACGTATCCTTTTCGCTATGCCGACGAGGACTTTCCTAATCTCGTGCGCGCGCTGGCTCGCCACTATCCGGGTGAGAGCGTGGCCAAATGGGCCCTGCAGTTCCTGGATACATCGGATTGTACCGGCACCATGAAATTGCTGCGGGCGATTACCCTCGGCATTCGCGAACAGCTCAAATACACTCGCCGCATTGAGAAAGGGGTACAGACCCCCGAGGAGACCTTGCGGCACGGCCGGGGCAGTTGCCGGGATTTCGCGGTCCTGATGATGGAAGCTGCCAGGTCGCTGGGTATCGCGGCGCGGTTTGTCAGCGGTTATATCTTCGTGCCCGACAGTTCCGGCCTGGCCGGCGGAGGAGCCACACACGCATGGATGCAGGCCTATCTGCCCGGCGCCGGCTGGATCGATTTCGACCCCACCAACAGCATCATCGGCAACCGCAATCTGATTCGCGTCGCCGTGGCGTGGGATCCCTATCACGTCTTGCCCCTGTGGGGCACCTACTCGGGTCCCCCGGGAGCCTTCCTCGGTATGGATGTCACGGTGAAAGTCAGCGAAACGGTGGGGTGACCATTGAGATGACGGTCGACCTGACCGAGCCCCGCATTCTTCGGCCGCAGGGAACCGGCCGGTTTGTCTTCCTCTGCGATCACGCCAGCAACTACATTCCGGCGGAACTTCACGACTTGGGCTTGCCGGCGTCTGAGCTTGCGCGACACATCGCGTGGGATATCGGTGCCGCGGGCGTTACCGAAGCGCTCTCGGAAATCTTCGACTCCCCGGCGATTCTCTGCAACACGTCGCGCCTCGTCATCGACTGCAATCGCCATCTTGACGCTTCGGATCTGATACCCGAAGTAAGCGACGGGACGGTGATCCCCGGCAATCTGCATCTCGGAGAAGCGGCGAAAGCTATTCGCATCGGGCGCTGGTTCCATCCGTATCACGCTGCGGTCGAAGCAGTCTTGCTGGAACGCGAGGCGAGGGGCGTGCCATCCATCGCGGTTTCCGTTCATTCCATGACGGCTTCGCTTGCCGGCATACCAAGGCCCTGGAAGATTGCCCTCTCCAGCCACCTCGACCGCAGCCTTGCCGATCCGGTGCTCGCCGCGCTGCGCCGGCCCGGCGATATAGAGGTGGGGGACAATCAACCCTACGATCTGGATCCCGAGGTGGACTACAGCGTTCCATTCCATGCCCTGCGCCGGGGACTGCCGCACCTCCAGGTTGAATTCCGGCAGGATGAGATAGTGGACGCCACCACCCAGCGCCAATGGGCTCTGCGTTTTGCTCAAACGTTGAAGTAACGCTCCCGATCCGGGTCATTCGTCCTGTGCGCCGGAGTTACTGGAGCGACCAGTTGAGAATCACGTTGAGCTGGCGCGGCACCGAACCGGGATCGCGCTGAATCATCAGGAACCGTTTGCCGTCCGGCGAGACATCGTAGGAGTAGTACTTAATGAGATGATGCGACCGGTCAAACAGCTTGTGGGGGGCGCCGAAGGACCCGTCCGGCCGCATCGCCACCGCCACCACCGCGTCCCCCGTGACGTAGAACAGTTCCTTGCCATCGTGCGACCACCTGGGTGTAGATCCGCCTCCGGTAGAGACCGCGATTCTGTTCGTTCCACCGGGGTACGATTGCACGTAGATTTCGTTGCGCCCCGACTCGTCGGATGAATACGCGACCCAGCGCGGCCCGCCTCCAGCACCAGAAGATGCGTCCGGCGAGAATTGGCCCTCTCCTTCGTTGAACGGCGTCACCCGCAACGGCGTCGTCTTTCCATCCGGCGATAGGGTCCAAAGGTCCCGGCCGGTTTTGGGATGGATTTCATAGTAAAGCAGCGTTCCGTCGGGAGAAACGGAGAGCGGCATTTGGTCGTAGGGCCGTTTGAGCAGCACTTCCGCCGGCTGCGATCCGTCAGCTGGTTGTGAGTAGATATCCCAGTCGCCTCCACGATTCGAGGCGAAAATGACCCGCATGCCGTCGCGGCTCCACAGCGGAAGAAGGCTAAAGCTCCCCGTCGTCAGAGGGCTGCGGGTCCCACGTTGCAAATCATGAACCCAGAGGTCTGAAGTGTGCCTGACGATTGCCTTTGTCCCGTCCGGCGAAAGGCTCGCCTCCCGGTAAACATCCTCGTCCTTAACAACCGGTTCGATCTTTCCCTCCCGGTCTACCCACACCAGCGATGTCTTGGCCGGGTTGCCGGGCGCATAGACCGCAGTGCCGTTGTTCGCCACAGCCAGCCAAGCCTGAGGCTCGTTCTCCACGTCCCAGTTCACGTCGTTCAGGACCGAGGTATCGGCGCTGGTTAGCGTGGGGTGCGCGGCATCGAATGGCCCAGCCCTGACGCCGGCGTGCTGGTCGACTAGCAGCAGGCGACCCGTGGAACCGCCGGTAGAGCTAAAAATCGCGGAGGCAAACAACGAGGTCGCTGGTAAGACTCTTACCCAATCCCCCTGGCGTGAATCAAGGGCGAGCACCACGCCCCCTTGCCCTTGCCCCCAAATCGTGAACAGGACGCTTCGTCCTCCGGGAAGCGCTTGAGGAAAGACGTGGGCGTACCCCTTGGCCGCGCCGTCGGGCTTGGTCAAGGACTCCGGCGTTCCGCCACTGGCAGGGATCCGTAACAGTCCGGACCCGAGCGACGAAACGTAGATGATCGTGTTGTCCTCGTTCCACGTTCCACCTTTGGGATAGACGGTTTCGGCCACCCGGATGGGAGCACCCCCAGCGACCTCTGCTTTTTGAAGCTGCCCTTGGGCAAAGAACCCGACCCATTTTCCGTCGGGCGAAAAGAACGGCTGCTTGGCGCCGCTCGAACCAGGCACCGCGCGCGCCTCGAACGAATTCAAATCGCGCAAATAGAGCTGCGAATCATCCGTCCCTTGCTGGGCGACGTAAGCAATCGTTCGGCCGTCGCGCGTGATGGCCGGATAGGTGGTGATTTCCTGACCCGGCGGAAGCGGAATGGTAAAGCGAGCCGCCGTCTTCTGGATCTCCGCGGGACGATTCCACAATGCAAATGCCAGCAACGCAACCGCGATCAAGGCGAGCGCCGCCGCGACGACCCACGGTAGTCTGCTCTTCGCCGCGGGGGCGGTCTCCCGTGGCGCCTCCTCCACCAGCAGCCGCCAGTCGCCCATCGATTGCAGCCGCAGCTTCGCGTCTTTCTGTAGGCACGATTGCAGCAAGCGTCGCGCCTTCACCGGCACTTGTTGCAAGTCCTGATTCTGGGTGAGCACTGCCGCCAAAATGTGCGAGATCGTTTCGCCCTCGAACAATCTCTTCCCGGTCAGCATCTCCCATAGGACGACGCCGAACGACCAGATATCGGCGCGCCGATCCACTGGCTTGCCGGACGCCTGCTCCGGACTCATGTAGGCCGCCGTGCCCATGATGGTTCCGGCTTGCGTTGCCCCCATGGTCAACGTCGGCGATTGATTGGGATCCCCCTGGCTTTCTCCGGATGGTTGCGTCACCGCGGCGAGCCCGAAGTCGAGAACCTTGATCACGCCGTCGGGCGTAAGCATGATGTTCGCGGGCTTCAGGTCGCGATGAATGATGCCCTTCTCATGCGCGGCATCGAGCGCACTTGCGATCTGCGCGGCATACTTCAGCGCGGTGTCGACGGGAACGGGGCCCTTCAATGTCCCGCCCAGGGTCTCGCCCTGGACCAGTTCCATCACTAGAGCGCGCCCTGCGCCGGATTCGGCATTGCTTGATTCAAAGAGGCCGTAAATCTGGGCGATATTCGGATGATTCAGCGATGCCAGGACTTTTGCCTCGCGCTCGAAGCGCGCCAAGCGTTCCGGATGCTGCGCAAACGCGGCGGGCAGAACCTTGATCGCAACCTCGCGGCCGAGCTTGGTGTCCTTGGCTCGATACACTTCGCCCATGCCTCCCGCGCCGATGGGCGTTAGGATTTCGTACGGGCCGAGTTTGTCGCCTGCGGAAAGCGGCATGTGAGTGATTCAGCTAAGTTTACTCGAATCGGGTCCCTTGACACGACCCGCCCCCTTCACGCACGGGATTCCGGTTTAGAGCCCAGTCAGAGATACTCCACGCGAGTCTCCATCTCCTCTGCCGTCACCAGGTCATGCACAAGGACGAGCCGGCGGAGCATTTCGCCAATAGAGAGCGAACCCTGCCGGCAGTAGGCGATACCGGCATGAACGACGCCTGTTTGATGCAAGCGCAGGAGGTCCGCATCCTGGGTCACGAGCACCCGCCCGGACTGAGCCGCGAAGGACAACTGATCCGTGTCCGAAGCTCCCGTCAATTTCTCCGCAGCCGCGGTGCTGACGTCGATGCCACGCCGCCGCAGGCCGGCCGCAACGCTCATCGGGATGTGCTCGTCCAGGTGAAAACGGACGCGCACGTGTCAGGAGGCTTCGTCCAACCGGCCGCGGGTCAACCTCTCCGTCAGCGCGGATGGGTTGTTGCGGTCAAATTCCTCAGCTTGTGCTCGCTCCGCTCGGATTTCCTCCTGGATTTCCTCGCGATGGTCGTAGTAATACGCCAACGCAGCGTGGACGTCAGCCAGCGTGATCGACGGAACTTGCGAAACAATCTCGTCCGGCGATAACCCGTGTTGCTCGTGCCAGATCACGATATCGAGCACACGTACGCGGTGACCAGCGATCGAGGCCCGGCCTCCGCAAATGTCGGGAACTTTGGTGATTCGCTCTACCACAGCACTTTCAGAATAGCCGATTGAGCCGGCAGGGCTGGAATCCGGAATCTAAGTAATCTAGGATGTTGGAGGGAGATTCAACATGGCTAAGTCCACAAAACGATCCGTCGGACGACGCGGTTTCCTGAAAGGCGCGGCAGTGGGCGCGGCTGCTCTAGCGGCTAAGCCGGAATTCGCGAAAGCCCAGCAACCCTCTGGACGCGGCGGCAGCGCCACGGCGCAGGCTCCCAGCGGAGCGGCTGTCGCCCGCGAAACCGGTGCGGCGCGACCCGCAGCCAGCGCGCGCGTCATCGAGAATCCCGGCTCCGATTTCATGGTGGACGTCTTCAAGACGCTCAACCTCGAATACCTGAGCGCCAATCCAGGATCCACTTTCGAATCGCTGCACGAGTCGCTCATCAATTACGGCGACAACAAGATGCCGGAATTCCTCACCTGTACCCACGAGGAAAATGCGGTCGCCATGGCCCACGGCTACGCCAAGATCGAAGGCAAGCCCATGATGGCGCTGATCCACGGCGATATCGGGCTGCAGCACGCCGGCATGGCGATCTACAACGCCTATTGCGATCGCGTGCCCATCTATATAGTCGTCGGCAATCACTCCGATGGCGCCGAGCGTAATCCCGGCGTCCAGAGTTATCACAGCGCGCAGGATCTGGGCGCCCTGGTCCGCGATTACACCAAGTGGGACGACCAGCCCTATTCGCTGGGCGCGTTCGCTGAGTCCGCCGTGCGCGCTTATAAAATCGCCATGACGCCGCCCATGGGGCCGGTCCTGATCGTGGCGGGAGCCGAGATTCAGTCGCATGCCATGGAAGGGCAACGCCCTCGGATTCCCAAGCTGGTCATGACCACGCCACCCGCCGGCGATATGGGCGCCGTGGCCGAGGCCGCAAAGATGCTGGTGGCGGCCGAGCGACCGATGATCATTCCGGAGCGCTACGCCCGCACTCCCGAGGGCATCAAACTGCTGATCGAGCTGGCCGAAACACTGCAAGCGCCGGTCAATAATCGCGAGCGCATGAACTTTCCCAACCGGCATCCGCTGTCCGGCAACGGCGGCGCCGGATACCAGCCCGACGTCACGCTGGCTCTCGAAGTCCAGGACATCCTGACGGAAGCCCGCTCCGCGCGCCCGCGCAACGCCAAGGTCATCCAAATTTCTTCCGTCTCGTTGTCGCACAAGAGCAACATCCAGGATTTCGGACACTATGCCGACATCGATCTCGATATCGGCGCCGACGCGGAAGCCACGCTCCCGTATCTCATCGAAGCCTGCAAGAAACTGATCACCGCCGATCGCCAGCGGGCACTCAAGGATCGCGGCGCCAAGCTCGCCGAGGCGCATCGCAAGAATCGCGAGGCCGATGTGGAAGCGCTCTCCTGGGGCTGGAACGCGAGCCCGGTGAGCGTGGGTCGCATCGCCGCCGAGCTATGGCCGCTGATCAAGAACGACGACTGGTCGTTCGTTTCGCCGCAGGGGTTCGTCGGCAACTGGCCCAATCGCATCTGGAACATGGAGAAGCATTATCAGTACATCGGTGGTCAGGGAGCCGGCGGCATGGGCTATGGCGCGCCCGCATCGGTCGGAGCGGCGCTCGCCAACCGCAAGTATGGCCGCATCTCTGTCAACATTCAAACCGACGGCGATTTCAACTACTCGCCGGGTGTCTTCTGGACCGCCGCGCATCACCGCATCCCGTTGCTGAGCATCATGCACAACAACCGGGGGTATCACCAGGAAGTGATGTTCGTCGAACAGATGGCCAGCGCGCACAATCGAGGCGCCGAGCGGGCGGGGATCGGCACCAAGCTGTGGGATCCGGATATCAACTACGCTTCGATCGCTAAAGGCTACGGTCTCTATGCCGAGGGTCCGATCACCGATCCCAAGGATCTCGCGCCGGCGCTCAAACGCGGCGTCGAACGGGTCAGGAAAGGCGAGCCCGTGCTGATCGATGTCGTGACTCAGCCTCGCGGCTAGTGGGGCAGGTCTCCAGACCTGCGGCGGGTTTACAAACCCGCCAAAATCGGGCGGGGCTCAAAAGCCCCGCGCAGGCGTAGACGCCCGCCCTACCTGGGGAATCGCCTGATACCTAGAATGCACCTGTAAGGTGTACAATCGATACCGATCCACGGAGATACTTCACTATGTCGAAACCCAAGAACACCTCAGTCGGTCGTCGCGGATTTTTGAAAGGGGCAGCGGCTGGAGCCGCGGTTAGCGCAGCAACCCTCGTAACCCCTCAGCTTACGGAAGCTCAGCAGGGCGGAGGCCGCGGTGGACGCGGCGGCGGCCGAGGCGGCGCAGCCCAGCCCGATGGCGCTACGATCGCCCGCGAAGACGGAACAGCCCAGCCGGCACCGGTTTCCCGCATCGTCGAGAACCCCGGTTCCGACTACATGTGCGACGTCATCAAGGCGCTAGGGTTCGAATACGTCTCCTTCAATCCCGGCACGAGTTTCGAAGGGCTCCACGAGTCGCTCATCAACTACACCAAGAACTCGCCGGAAATCATCACCTGCACGCACGAGGAGAACGCCGTGGCCATGGCGCATGGCTACGCCAAGGCTTCCGGCAAGCCGATGCTCGCCCTGCTGCACGGAACCATCGGTGTGCAACACGCGGCCATGGCGATCTACAACGCCTACGGGGACAGGGTGCCGATCGTGATGATCGCGGGTGTCGGCGATACTGCCGTTCCCGCCCACACGGCGGTCGACCTCGGCGCCATGGTGCGCGACTTCGTGAAGTGGGATCACCAGCCGGATACGCTGGCGGGCGTCGGACAAGCTTTGATTCGCGCCTACAAGCTGGCCATGACGCCTCCCATGGCGCCGGTGCTGGTTACCGTGCAGGCTGAGCTGCAGATGGGCGCCATGCCGGCCAACCGGCCGCAAGTGCCGAAGTTCACCATGCCGTCGATGCCCAGTGCCGATCTTGCATCGGTGCGGCAAATCGCCAAGGATCTGATGAACGCCAGCAATCCCCGCATCAATGCGGGCCGCATCCGAACCCAGCAGGGGATGGACATGTTGGTGCAACTGGCCGATCTGTTGCAATGCCCGGTCGGCGGCGGTGGAGACCGAATGACTTTCCCGAATCGCCATCCGATGGCCGGTAACGGGGCGGGCGGCGCCGCGGACGTCATTCTGAGTCTGGAAGCCGGCGGCGGTGGAGGCGGTGGACGAGGCGGAGCAGGCGGCGGGGCCAAGACCATCGTCATCAGTACCGCGGAACTGCTCGCCACTCACAACTACAACATCAACGGCAACGGCGTGAATGGCGATGTCTACATTGCGGCCGATCCGGAAGCGACGCTTCCGGCATTGATCGAAGAAGTGCAGAAGCTCATGACTCCCGACAAGAAGAGGTTGTTCGAAGATCGGGGCAAGAAGCATGCCGAGGCCAACCGCGCTGCACACGCCGCAGCCGTGGAGGCCGCTTCGGTGGGATGGAACGCGAGCCCCGTCAGCCTGGCGCGGATCGCCGCCGAGCTCTGGCCGCTGATCAAGAACGACGACTGGTCCTACGTCTCCCCGCAGGCGTTTGCCGGCAACTGGGCGAACCGGTTGTGGGATATGAACAAGATCTACCATTACCTCGGAGGGCAGGGGGCTGGAGGAATGGGCTACGGCGCGCCTGCGTCCGTGGGTGCGGCGCTGGCCAATAAAAAGGCAGGGCGTCTCTCGATCAACATCCAGACCGACGGCGACATGAATTATTCGCCCGGTATTCTGTGGACTGCCGCGCATCACCGCATTCCGCTGCTGAGCATCATGCACAACAACCGCGGATACCATCAGGAAGTGATGTTCATCGCGCGGGCGGCCAGCATCCGCAATCGCGGCCAGGAAAACTCGCACATCGGCACGCGGCTGATCGATCCCAACATCGACTACGCCATGATGGCCAAAGCCTACGGCATGTACAGCGAAGGCCCCATCACCGATCCTAAGGATCTGGCGCCGGCGTTGAAACGTGGCGTCGAGCGCATCAAGAAAGGCGAGCCCGTGATGATCGACGTGGTTACGCAGCCGCGAGGTTAACGGAGACACATATGAAGAAGCTTGTTTTCGCATTCCTCGTGCCGGCGGTCGCCATGGGCGTGCTGGTGGTCTCCGCTTTTGCCCAGCAGGGCGATGCCAGTCGTGGAAAGAAAATGTTCGTCGACTATAGTTGCTACGCGTGCCATGGCTTTTCGGGTCAGAACGGCCCCGGAAAGCGGCTGGTCCCGATGAAGATGGCGACGGTTGTCTTCACGGCTTATGTCCGCAGTCCCGGCACCAACCAGATGCCGTCGTATTCCGCCAAGGTGCTTTCGGACCAGCAACTGGCCGACATCTGGGCGTACGTGAAGACGCTTCCGGATTCGCCCGAAGCCAAGGATATTCCGCTAGTTCAACAGCTCAAGGCGGAAGCCGGCAAGTAAACGAGAAGTCAGAACCTTCTCATAGATCGCTGACGTGGCGAGACTCGCCACAATACGCTCCGGGTTCTACTCAGGTTCAGGGAGTGGCTCCTTCAGGCGACGGCGCCGAAGTACTAGTGCGAGCAAAACTGCCTCCATACTGAATGGCGCCCAACCTCCCACATAGGGCGGATTCCTGGAGAACCCCAGCCCAATCACATCCAGAGCCGACTCGGCATCCGCTTGATCAACTACCACTTTGATTCCACCGACCAGCAACGTCACCGACCAGACCAGTCTGCAAATGTTGTCGTCCAGAACCAGCGATGGTATGTCATGCCCATCAAGGGCGCACGCTATCATGTGTGCCTCAACCCAGTTCCCCGTCACGAAGACCACGCTCAGTGGACTAATTTCATTCCCGGTGGCCATGTTTGCGGCACTCGCTCAGCGGAACCAGCCCAGCATTGCCCGCGTGGCTTCGACGCTCCAAGCTGAGAGGGTGTACCCGACCTGGGTGTAGGCCATCATCATGATCAGCAGCAGTAATCCGTAGCGCGCCACCATCGAGTAGATCTCGACCGGGATCCGCGCTGCCAGCAGCAGCTTCGATCCATCCAGCGGCGGCACTGGGATCATGTTGAACAGCGCGAGGTACAGACTGAGCCGCGTGCCTTGCGCCGCGAATCGCGCGACAGCCGGATTGACGTTCGCCGTAGCCACTGAAACCGCCGCGAGCACCACCGCGAACACCACATTGCTCGCTGGACCCGCCAGCGCGACCAGCGCCATCCCATTCAGACCGCCCCGCAGTTTCGAGGGATTCGTGCTCACTGGTTTGCCCCAGCCCAGGAATCCCGCGCCTACAAGCGAGGTCACCGCCGGAAGCAGCACCGTGCCGATCCAATCCACGTGCGCCAGAGGGTTGAGCGTGACGCGGCCTTGGAGTCGTGGCGTGTCGTCACCCAGTTTGGTCGCGACCCAGGCATGCGCGAATTCGTGCGGAGTCGTCAGCAGCCACAGCAACGCCACGTTGATCAAGGCTGCTTCAAAATTCATGTAGGGAAGGCTACTGAGGCAGGAATCGGACTGGCTGAATCGTCGGCAGCGTCGGCTCCGCGCCTTCCCTCAGCGAAGTAATCTTCCACGCCCCGCGCTTCTTCTCGACAAGAATGACGACCGGTACGCTGCGCGACATAACCGAACCGTACTGGACGCGAGAAGCCTCCACTCGGGCAACCTTCGGGGACACGAATTGAACCGAGCGGGTGACAATCATGGGACGGCTCATTTCCGTCCAGACTTCGCCTGCATCTGGCCGTGTTTTCGCGTCGTTGAGCGATGCGATGACTCTGTCGATGGCCGCGCGATCCTTAGCCTGATCCGCGGCCCACAGCCACGACGAAGCCACCAGGAGCCCGACCACCCATTTCATGACCACCATCCTATCACCGGCATGTATCATATAGAGCGATGCGAATTCCCGCCTTCCTCTTCTTGGCTCTGGTGCCACTGTCCGCTCAGGACGCCGGCGTCACCCGCGCCGATTGGCCTCACTACGGCGGCACCCAATTTTCCTGGCGCTACAGCGCGCTCGACCAGGTCAACACGTCGAACGTCAAGAATCTCCTCCCCGCCTGGATTTTCCAAACCGGCGACTACACTGAGAATCTCGGCTCGACGCCCATCGTGTCCGGCGGCGTCCTGTACCTCATCTCCGCCGGCGCACGCGTCTTCGCGCTCGATGCGGCCAAAGGGACCTTGATTTGGCAGTACCGCTATCCCACGGCGCGTCCCGGCATCGCCGGCAGCCATTCCGATTTCATCCAGAACCGTGGCGTTGCGGTCGGCGACGGCAAAGTCATCTTCGGCACGAAAGACAATTTCGTAGTGGCGCTGGATCAGAAAACCGGCCACGAAGTCTGGAAGGTCAGCGTCGACGATCCCAAGCAGTGCGGCTGCAACATCACCGGGGCGCCGCTCATCGTAAAGGACAAGGTGATTGTTGGCGGCAACGGCGGCGATCAGGCGCATCGCGGCTATCTCACCGCCTTCTATACGAAAAACGGACGCGCCGCCTGGCGCTGGTACGTCGTGCCCGGTCCTGGTGAAAAAGGCAATGAAACCTGGAAGGGCGATAGCTGGCGCTTCGGTGGCGGGGCGCCCTGGCTCACCGGCTCCTTCGACGCTGATTTGAACTTGGTGTATTGGGGTACCGGAAATGCAGCCGCGGATTTCTATGACGCCGATCGCGTCGCGCCAGGCACCAACAAGTCCAAGGACGTGAACCTTTACACCGCCAGCATGGTCGCGCTCGATGCCGACACTGGCAAGCTGCGCTGGTATTTCCAGGAAGTCCCCGACGACGTATGGGATTTCGATTCCTCCTATGAAGTCCTCCTCATGGATCGCCAGATTCGCGGACAGATGCGCAAGATTTTGGTCCACATGAACAAGAGCGGGTTGACGTTCGTGTTCGATCGCGTCACCGGAGAATTCCTCAGCTCCTTCAACGTCCCCGAGCTTTCCAATTGGATCACCGGCGTCACTGAAGACGGAAAGCTGGTCGGCCGCAACGAGCCTGAGATGGGCAAGACCAAGAATTTGTGTCCCAGCGCGGCCGGCGCCAAGAGCTGGAACTCCATGGCCTATTCGCCGCGTACCGGATTTCTCTACACGCCCACCAATGAAATCTGCACCGATATCACGCCCAATGACACCAAGCCCACCGAAGGCCGCTTCTTCATGAATGGCGATTTCCCCATGAAGCTGCCGCCCAACCGCACTACTTACAGCCACGTGGATGCCTGGGACCCCGTCACCGGCAAGCGCATCTGGAGCGTGCCCTACAAGTTCGTTTTGCTTTCGTCGATGCTCGCCACCGCGGGCGATCTGGTCTTCACGGGCGATCCCGAAGGAAACTTCTTTGCGCTGGATGCCCGCACCGGCAATAAGCTATGGAGCTTTCAGACGGGCGCCGGGCATCGTGGAGGGTCGATTTCCTACTCGGTCAACGGCCGGCAATACATTGCAGTGACTACGGGATTTCAGCAAACCGTGGTCGGCGGCGCCGTGCTGGGGATGTTCCCCGAAGAAAACTTCCGCGCCGGTTCGACTTTGGTCGTATTCGCGTTGCCGGAGGGATCGCGATGAGGGCCCTCCTGTTCTTCGTGATTGGTGCATTCGCAAGCGCGCAAAACCTGCCAGAAGTCTTGAAGCAGGGTGAAAACGTGTTCACCAAATCCTGCGCGACTGGTTACTGCCATGGAGCTCGCGGCACGACCGGCGGAGCGCCTCGCTTGGCCGCCCGTGGATTCGACCAAAACTTCATCAGCGACACGGTCATGCGTGGCGTTCCCACCACCGCGATGCCGGCGTTCGCCACCACGCTGTCGCGCGCGGATCTGACCGCCGTGGTCGCCTATGTCGCATCGCTCAACGGCATCGCGAATCCGACCATCGCGGGTAGCGGCGGGCCTTCCGGATCAACTGCGGGCCCGGCCGCCGCCAAACTCTCAGGCGACGCTGCCCGCGGCCGAGCTTTATTCTCCGACGCTGTCCGCGGCTTCGGGCGCTGCTCAACATGCCATGAAATTGGAGGCTTCGGGATCGCTGTCGCGACGCCCATCGCGAAGGTTCCCGCCGACGCCGCGGCGTTGAAGGCTCTGGCGACTCCGCAGGTGTCGACCGTGACCCTCGGCAGCGAATCCATGCCCGCTCTGATGGTCAGCAAGAAAGCCAACGCGGTGATCTTCTACGATCTCACCACGCCGCCGCCCGTACTCCGGACCGAATCGCCCGCGTCGGTCCAGACCCGCGACGGCAGCACTTGGCGTCACGCTTCCGTCATCGGCGCTTATAGCGACGCCGAGTTAACGTCGATCCTCGCGTATCTCCGGGCAGTAGCAAAACCTTAAGGTTGTTGCAACCGTAAGCCCAAAAGCGTATCTTCTTTGTAGATACGAAGGAGTTTCACTATGAAAGCTTCCGTCCAGCGCTGGGGGAACAGTTTGGCCCTGCGTATTCCTAAAGCGATCGCCCAGGAATCCGGTCTAGCCGATGGTTCTGTGGTCGATCTACGATTGCGCAAGGGCGTCATCGCCCTGATTCCCGAGCGCCGCCGAGGCCACAAACTTCACGAACTGCTCTCGCAGGTCACGAAGAAGAATCTGCACAGAGAAGTGACAACCGGAACGCCGATGGGTAAGGAAGTCTGGTGAAGCGTTGGATCCCAGACTGCGGTCATGCCGTATGGATCGATATGGATCCTCAGGCTGGCCACGAGCAGCGTGGGCGTCGTCCCGCCATCATCATTTCTCCTGCCGAATACAATGGAAAGATCGGCCTCGCTTTGTTGTGTCCCATTACGAACCAAATTAAAGGATATCCCTTCGAGGTCTTGGTTCCGGCTGGCTCGAAGGTTCAAGGCGCGATTCTCTCGGACCAGCTGAAGAGCTTGGATTGGCGGGCGCGAAAGGCCACGATGATCTGTTCTCTTCCCGGTTCGGTTGTTAATGAGGTGATCTCAAAACTGAGCACCCTGCTTCAAGCTGTGTGATCTTCACTGTCGGCCATTCCACGCTCCCCGTCGAGAAGTTCCTCGAAATGCTCGAGGCGCACGGCATTCAACAGCTCGTCGACGTCCGCACGATTCCGAAGTCGCGCCGCAATCCTCAGTTCGGCCAGGACCAGCTCCCGGTTTCACTGGAACAACGCGGAATCCGGTACCTGCATTTGCCTGGACTCGGAGGACTCCGGCACGCGCGTAAGGAATCCATCAATACCGGCTGGAAGAATGCGAGTTTTCGCGGCTACGCGGATTATATGCAAACTCCCGCGTTCGGTGAAGCCCTGAATAAGCTCATCGAGATCGCTGACACCGGTCCGACCGCGATCATGTGCGCGGAAGCAATCCCATGGCGATGTCACCGTTCCCTGATCGCCGACGCCCTGGCCGCGCGCGGAATCGAAGTCGAGCACATTCTTAGCGCAACTAGTCGCAAATCCCACGCCTACACGCCCTTTGCACGAGTCGAAGGAGACTCGGTGACCTACCCTGGTCTGCCCTTGACTCAGTCCTGATAGACTGAAGATGGTGCTGGTCGCACGCAATATCGGGTTCCTCCTGCTCACCGGGCTCGCCGCGCTTGCACAAGCCCAGGCCCCTCCGCAAGCCTCGCAAGATGACGTTCCGCTCTACCGCCTGGATACCAAGCTGGTTCTTCTTCACGCCAGCGTGGTTGACAAGAACGGAAAGCTCGTCACCAACATCCCTCAGTCGGCTTTCAAGATTTTTGAGGATGGAGTCGAACAGCCCCTGAAGCTATTTCGCCGCGAAGACGTGCCCGTGTCGATGGGCATCATCATCGACAACAGCGGGAGCATGACCAGCAAGCGGACCAGGGTCGCCGCGGCTGCCCTGGAACTGGTGAAGCAATCCAACCCGGACGATGAAGTCTTCATCGTCAACTTTAATGACGATACCCACTTCGATCAGCCCCTGACCAACGACGTCAAGAAGCTCCAAGCGGCGCTGGCCAGGATGGAAGCCCGCGGCGGCACGGCCATGCGCGACGCGTTGAGCAAATCCATCACTTACGTCAAGAAAAACGGCAAGAAGGACAAGAAGGTCCTGGTGGTGATCACCGACGGCAACGACAATTCGAGCGATATCACCCTGGACCAGGTGCTCCGTCAGGCGCAGAACAGCGAAGTGTTGATCTACGCGATCGGGCTACTCAACGAAGAAGAAGCACGGGAAGCACGGTCCGCAAAACGGGCGCTGAAGTCCTTGGTAGATGCCTCCGGCGGCATGGACTACTATCCCAAGAGCACCAGCGATGTCCAGGAGATTACTCCGCGCGTGGCCCACGAAATTCGCAATCAGTACATTCTGGGGTACACGTCTTCCAACCAGGCTCTGGATGGGACCTTCCGGCAAGTCAAGGTGACCGTCACCGGCTTCGGCCGCCCCACGGTCCGCACGCGCAACGGCTACTACGCGACGCCCACGGCGCAGATTAAGGTGCCGGGGGAAGAGTTGGCGCGTAATACCCGTGGCGCGCCCTCACGTTGAGCTCTCTCCGCTCCTTCACGTGAATATCCACGGGATGGTATAGTCCGTCGGTGCGCAGCGGATCCGGCCGGTAGAACACGTTGTACTGGTGCCGAAGCTCATTTTCGATGTTCTCGAACGACTGCCCCAGGTCTTCCGCCTTGAAGGGAAAGAATGCGATTCCGCCGGTTTCTTCGGCATAGCGCTTCAGGACTTTGTCTCCGCTGGTTTCGAGGTGTGTGATGTTCGTCGAAATCGTGTAGATCACGGCGTCCGCTTTGTGCGCCATCTCCAGCGCCTGCTCGCGCGTGTAGCGGCTTTGGTTGTCATCGCCGTCGCTCAGCACGATCAGAGCGCGGCGGAACTTGTCGCGTGGCTGATCCTTCATCAGCTTATCCCGGCAGGAGAAGAAAATCGCGTCGTACAGAGCGGTGCCTCCGCCCGGCCGCAGGTCGCGAATCCCTTTGGTGAGCGCCACCGTATCGTCCGTCAGATCCGCCACCAGCTCCGGCGATGTATCGAAGCTCACCACCAGCGCCTTGTCCTTGCCCGGACGCATGACCGTGGCGATAAAGTCGGTCGCGGCCTCCTGGATGAAATGGAACCGCTCGCGAATGCTGTTGCTGGTGTCGACCAGGATCGCCAGGCGTAACGGCAGATCGGTTTCCGCCGTGAACTCCAGAATTTGCTGACGCTTCTTGTTTTCGAAAATTTCGAAATCGTCCCTGGTCAAATTGCTGACGAACCGGCCCTTTTTGTCGGTTACCGTGTACAGCAGGTTCACGCGCGTCACGTCCACGGTGATCCGGCTCTGGTCCTCAGCCGACGGAGCGGCGGCCGGAGCCCCCTTTTGCTTGGAGTTCTGCCCGAATGCCAGAGCTATACTCAGGATCCCGATCGATGCGCGTTTCATGTTCACCTAGAATTATAGCCCCGCCAGCCAATCCTGAAGGGCCGTCGGCAGCGGAGCCTCAACCGTTACCCGATCCCCCGTCGCGGGGCTGACGAAACCGATCTTCCACGCATGCAGGAACAGTCGCTCAGCAGGTGGCGCTCCATATACACGATCGCCCGCCACCGGATGCCCGATACTCGCCAGATGTACCCGGATCTGGTGTGTCCGCCCCGTCCCGATCCGCACTTCAAGATACGTGAACTTGTCGAAGCGCTTCCGCACCTTATACTCCGTCAGCGCCTCGCGCCCCGACTCGAGCCGCGCCGTCATACGCGTCCGCCGCACCGGGTCTCGCGCGATCGGTTTCGTGATTCGTCCCGAATCCGCCCGCACTTTTCCGTGTACCAGCGCGAGATAAACCTTCTCTACCGTCCGGCCCGCGAACTGCGCTGCAAGAGCCCGATGCGCCGCATCCGCCCGGGCCACCAGGAGCACGCCGCTGGTGTCCTTGTCTAACCTATGCACGATCCCTGGCCGCATCTCGCCACCCAGTTGCGAGAGCGCGCCGAAGCGGTGCACCAGACGATTCACCAGGGTCCCCTCGTGTTGTCCCGCGCCCGCGTGGACCGTCAGCCCCGCTGGTTTGTTGACGGCGATCAGTGACGCGTCCTCGTAAAGCACTTCCACCGGAAGATCTTCGGGGGTGGCCTTGAGCGGCGGCAGCCCAGCCGGGGAAACTTCGATCGACTCGCCTCCTCGCAGCGTTAGGGAAGCTTTCGCTTCCGAGCCGTTCACCAACACGCGGCCGTCTTTGATCCACGATTGAATCCGCGACCGGCTGTATTCGCTCAGCTTTTCTTGGAGAAAGTGATCCAGCCGTTTACCGGGCTCACCTGTGAACGAGTGCATTGTTTCCGAGCCGCGACAGTAATGGAGCGGTTAGCGTGCTCCTGCCGATACTTCAAACACTGCGATCTCCGCCATCAGGTTCGGCAAGAACGTCACTTGCCGCTCGCCCGCCACGCAGATTCGCCGTTCCACTTTCCAGCCCTGCTTCTCCGCCAGCGCCTCGAAATCCAGCACCGACAGGAAGTGAATGTTCGGCGAATCGTACCAGTCGTACGGAAACCGGTCCGTCCTCGGGGCGCGGCCACTCAGCAGCCAGGCCAGCCGCACCGAGTAGTGCCCGAAATTCGGGAACGCCACGATGGCGCGCTTGCCGACCCGCAACATTCCTCGCAGCACCGCCAGCGGGTATCTCGTCTCCTGCAGCGTTTGCGATAGCACCACGTAATCGAACGCCTGATCCGGATAATCCTCCACCGCCGATTCCAGATCGCCTTGATAGACCGACGCTCCGCGCGCGATGGCCTTCTGCACGCGCGCGCCTTCCATCTCGACGCCGCGCCCATCCACCTGCTTGTGCTCTTTGAGCCAGGCCAGCAGCTCGCCTTCGCCGCAGCCCAGATCGAGCACCCGCGTCTTCGGTTCGATCAGGTCTCCGATGATCGCGAAGTCGCGACGCCCATAGACGTTAGCCACCCGCGGCCGCCTCCCGGAACGTGCTCGCCAGGAACCCGCGAACCACTTCGGTCTGCTGCTCCACTTCCACCAGGAACGAGTCGTGCCCGTAGCGCGCATCCAGATTGCAGTACGCCACGTCGCAATTCCTGCCCCGTAAAGCCTTGACGATTTCCAAAGACTGGTACGGCGGATACAACCAGTCCGATGTGAAGCTGATCAGCAGAAACCGCGCTTCATTCGATTCGAACAGCGTGGGCAGCGCGCCGCGTTGCGTCAGATCGAACGTGTCCATGGCGCGCGTGATGTAGATGTACGAATTCGCGTCGAAGCGGTCGACGAACTTGTACCCGCGGTACTTCAGGTAGCTCTCGACCTCGAACTGGTCCGGCGTCCGCAGCTTGCGCCCGAATTTTTCGCGCATGCTCTCATCGCTCATATAGGTGATGTGGCCCACCATGCGCGCCACCGCCAGGCCGCGCCCCGGCAGCCGCCCCCCATAGTAGTTTCCGTTGTTCCAGTCCGGATCCGCCATGATCGCCTGCCGCCCGACCTCGTTGAACGCGATCTGCTGGGCACTGTGCCGAGCAGTGGTCGCGATGGGGATTGCCGACGCCACCCGCTCCGGATACGTCACCGCCCACTCCAGCGCCTGCATCCCGCCCATCGAGCCGCCCGATACCGTCAGGAGGCGTTCGATTCCCAGATGATCGATCAGCATTCTCTGCAGCCGCACCATGTCCGCGATGGTGACCTGCGGAAACGACATGGCCCACGGGCATCCTGTTTCGGGGTTGATCGAACCTGGACCCGTGGTGCCGCGGCATCCGCCTAACACGTTGGAACAAATGACGAAATACTTGTCCGTATCGAAGGCCTTGCCCGGCCCGATCATGGACGACCACCAACCGCCTTCGCCTGCCGCGTGCGCGTCGCCCGAAAAGGCGTGGACGATCAGAACCGCATTGGAGCGCACGGCGTTCAGCTCGCCGTAGGTCTCATACGCGACTTCAACCGGAGTCAGTGTGACGCCGGAATCCAGCTCCAGCCGGTCGAAAGTACAGTTAGCAACCTCCGTCACCATGGGGACACCTTCAGTATAAGTGGGGCGGGCCTCCAGGCCTGCGCGGGGCTTTTAGCCCCGCCTCTCCGCCTCGAATTCAGGTATTGTGTCCAGGAGGCTCTGCCTATGTTCAAAAAACTTCTCTCCACCCCCAACGACCCGACCCTGACCCTGGCCCGCATCATTCTCGCCGTGATCTTCTTCGCCCATGGATCTCAAAAAATGTTCGGCTTCTTCGGAGGCCGGGGCGTTTCCGGAACCATCGATATTTTCCAGCAAACCATGGGCATCCCCGCGCCTCTGACCATCCTGGCGATGACCGCCGAAGTCTTCGGCTCCGTCGGCCTGTTCCTGGGTTTGTTCAGCCGCATCGCAGCGATGGGAGTGCTGGTGGTGATGATCGTGGCGCCTTTCGCGAACCATCTCTATCCCCACTTCTTTATGAATTGGCAGGGCCGTCAAATGGGCGAAGGCTACGAATATCACCTTCTGGCGATCGCGCTGATCGTCACGATCCTGGTGCGCGGAGCCGGCGCGCTCTCCCTCGACCGGGCGATTTCGTCCGAACGCTTAGGATCGCGCTAGCGCTTCGAAGATTCGCTTTACGTTGGCGGGGCCCGTGCCTGTGAGCTCCGTGCTTATTAACGAGGCATCCACTGCTTCGGGCTCGGCGGAAGGAGTCGCCAATCCCACAGCTTTGATCAGCGGCATCACCATCGTGGGCGTCGGTGGACTCGTTTCCAGATAATCCATGCCTTCCACGGTGATCATGAGGTTGCTCTTATCGTCGTTCGTGACCAGGCTACGCTGTTTCAGGTACCACAGCGCAAAATTGAGTCCTTCCGCTGTGGTCTCGAGCATGGCTTCCACGCGCCGCATCGCCAGACCCGGAGTGAACGGCTTGAGCCGGCGGCGGTCGTATAGGATGCAAAGCAGAGCCGCGCGTAAGGCCGTCTCATGCCCCAGCGCCGCGAAGAACTCCAGCCCGCTGAATTTAAACTCGGCCTTGTCCTCTCCCAGGCCTTTCAGCTTGTCGAATGAGTCTCGCAGCCCCGGGTCGCACAGAACTTCGTACGCCAGATTGATGGAGTTAAACTTCTCCTGATCGCCGGTGAGCGCGTTCCGCGGATGATACTTCTCCACCAGCTTGCCATAGGCCTGGTGAATCGTCTCCAGATTTGATTTGGGTTCGATTTCGAGAACCTTGTAGTGATCCTGGAACTTGCCGGCGAGAGGAGCAGACATACTCCTTGTCTATCGGCAGAAGTAGGGCGGGTCTCCAGACCGCGCTACTTGATGTACGCCCAACCGGCTTCCTGCTTGCGAACCAGTTCCGCCACACCGGCGTCGACCGTCGTGGCGAAGGGGAACAGATCCTCGATGGTGATATTCCGGTCGCGCATCGAGTTGCGCCAGGCGGCCAGCTTGACTCCTTGATCGGCGAATCGTTTCAGCATGTCCGCATGATCCGAGTTGGTCTTTCGTAGCATGTTGAGTCCCGGGCCGAAGAAGACCACTTCGATTTCAACGCCTCCGTCGTTGGCGAAAGCGATCCGCATGTTCTGGATGTGGGCCAGGAGGTAACTCCACTCGTCGCCTTGCGGTTCACTCATTTAAAATACCGCATGATGCTTGGGTGCCGCCGGTGTCTGCGATATCGCCGCGAGCCCCACTGCAAGCAACAGAATGATGGTCGTGAATACGGGTTTCGTGCTCATAGCTTTACTCTCTCAAAGCCGATTCGCCGAAGTCTGAGGCCGGATATCTGTAAACTTACCTATTGACATATAATATAGGTAATGATAAGGTATGTTAGGTAGTATAAGGGATGCATCAAGATCTCTATTCCGTCGAACAAGTCGCCACCTTGCTGAATCTGCACGTCAGGACGGTGCGCAATTATGTCCGCGAAGGGCGTCTGAAAGCGGTCCGGATCGGCAAGCAGTATCGGATCGCCCGCGAGGATCTTGAAGCGCTGACTGGCCGTCCCGCGTCGGCACTCGAGCGAGAGCCTGTCCGCCGTCAGCGCCATGTCGAGGTCTCGAGCATCGTCGAAGTCGATGCCGTCAGCCCCGATACGGCCAACCGCGTGATGAACTTACTGGGCGGCTCCTACAATAGCCGCCGGTCCGGCGATGATCCGCTCCGCATCGAGACCATCTACGACGCGGAGCGCGCCCGTCTGAAGGTCATTTTGGTGGGCGGCATGGACGCGAACGCCTCGTATTTCAAAATCATCAGCGCCGTTCTGGAGGCTTAGGCATGCTGCGCGGCGATCAGGTCTGGTTCGTTGGCAATCTCGAGGAACTCAAACAGCGGCTCAATCGTTCATATAATCAAGCGTAGTCATGTTTGGCAGCCGCACCGTCAGCTTACACATCCTTAGGGGAATCCTCGGCCTCGGATTCCTGGCGATCGCTCTGCAATATTCACCGGTTTGGGGATGGTGGACCTTGGTGCCACTGGCATGCGCCCTGTTTTGCTTGGGAGGCTGCCCGATGTGCTGGACGGTAGGATTAATAGAAACCGTGCTCCGGCGCAAATCGCGCACCGTCTGCGGCGTCAAAACGGATGTTTCGCCGGCATCCCGTTGACCGTTTAGTCTAGAGCGAATGCCCAACGTCACACACCTCGAATGCAGTCTCTGCGCCAGCCGGTTTGAACCTCACAAGATTCACAACCTGTGCTCCTGCGGCGGAACGCTCTACGTGCGCTACGATCTGCCCGCGATCAAAACAACGTGGATCCGCGAGAGCCTGCGATCCGCTCGCCCCGATCTGTGGCGTTACCTGCCCGTACTTCCGCCCCGGAATCCCGAATCCATCGTCTCTCTCGGCGAAGGCATGACGCCGCTGATCCGAGCCCGCCGTTTGGGCGCCGCCATCGGAGCGGAACAGCTCTGGGTCAAAGACGAGGGGTTGAATCCCACCGCCTCTTTCAAAGCTCGTGGCATGACCACCGCGATCACTATGGCGCGCGAGCTCGGCATTCGTAAGATCGCTATCCCCTCCGCCGGAAATGCCGCCAGCGCCGCAGCCGCCTATGCCGCCGCCGCCGGAATCGAAGCGCACATCTTCATGCCGAAAGACGTGCCTCAATCCAACTACATCGAGTGCAAAACCCTGGGCGCGACCGTCACGCTGGTCGACGGCCTCATCAGCGATTGCGCGCGCATCGTCGGCGAACGCAAGGACCAGGAAGGCTGGTTCGATATGAGCACCCTCAAGGAGCCCTACCGCGTCGAGGGTAAGAAAACCATGGGTTACGAGGTCGCCGAACAATTCGATTGGGAGCTGCCCGACGCGATCTTCTATCCGACCGGCGGAGGCGTCGGGATGATCGGCATGTGGAAAGCTTTCGACGAGTTGGAGCAGCTCGGCTGGATTGGTGCCCGCCGTCCCAAGATGATTGCGGTCCAGGCCGCCGGCTGCCAGCCGATCGTCCGAGCTTTCGAACAGAGCGCATCGCGATCCGAGTTCTGGCAGAACGCCTCGACCGTCGCCGCCGGCCTGCGTGTCCCCAAGCCACTGGGCGATGTGCTGATCCTGAATATCCTCCGCGAGAGTGCGGGAACCGCCGTTGCCGTCAGCGACGAAGAAATTCTGGACGCCGGTCGGGAACTCGCGTCGCTCGCGGGAATCTTCGCAGCCCCCGAGGGTGCGGCCTGCGTCACCGCCGCTCGTAAGCTCATCGCGAATCAGTTATTGAAGCCGACCGACAGCATCGTTCTCTACAACACCGGGTCCGGCCTGAAATACCTCGACGCCTACTCCGCTCGCCTCGACACCCATTGAAACACCGCGGCTGTACGCGGTAGCATCGTGGCATTCGTCTAGGGAAATTAGGATCATGCTTCCCGAACGCTGGCGCCAAGTCGAGCGGCTGTATCAGGCAGCCCTGAACCAGTCCCCCAGTCAGCGCGCAAACTTCCTGGCCGAAGCGTGCCACGGCGACCAAGAACTTCTCCGCGAGGTGGAGTCGCTGCTGGCTCAAGAAGGGCTCCCAAACACTGGACTTGCAGATCGATCGGTGTGGGAGGCTAGGGCAAGCCTCCAGGCAACTTCGGCGCAACTGCAAGCCGGGTCGCAGATAGGTCCGTACAAGCTGGAAGCTCCCATCGGCGCGGGTGGGATGGGTCAAGTCTTCCGGGCGGTCGACACCAGGCTGCGCCGCACGGTCGCCATCAAGTTTCTGCTCGGGCGCGATATGGCCGACCCAGCGCAGAGGCGCCGTTTCCTGCAGGAAGCCCGGGCGGCGTCGGCGCTGAACCACCCCAACATCGTGGTCATCTACGACATTTCCCAACAAGATGGAATCGACTTTCTGACCATGGAGCACATCCCCGGTCAGACCCTAAAAGATCTGATCCCGGCGGAGGGGATGCCAATCGACAAGGTAGCCCAACTAGGTTCGCAGATCGCCTCGGCTCTGGCGGCCGCTCACGCGGCAGGAATCGTTCACCGCGATATCAAGCCGGCGAACATCATGGTCACGCCGGACCAGCAGGTGAAGGTTCTCGACTTCGGCTTGGCGAAGATATCTCCACTCGCAGCCGCTGCACCCGAAGGCGCTACGCAGACCGTGATGGAAGTCACTACTCCGGGAATCGTTATGGGGACGGTATCGTACATGTCACCGGAGCAAACGCGCGGCGAGGCCATGGATGGCAGCTCCGACATCTTCTCGCTCGGTTGCGTTCTGTATCAGGCCGTCACTGGACGCCTCCCATTCCGTGGCGCGAGCACGATCGCGACGATGCACGAGATCGCCACGGCAACGCCGGCCGCGCCCAGCAGCCTGCGCCCGGGACTGCCTGCAGCATTCGACCGGTTGATCGCGGCATGCCTGGAAAAGAATCCCAAACAACGGCCAGGCTCGACCCAAGTGACTGTAGACCTGAAGCGGCTCGCCTCCTCGCGCGAGGAAGCCCCCATCCGCGTGCATACGGAACGGCCGTCGGTGGCCGTGATTCCGTTCCAGTTGCGTACTTCGATCCAAGAGGATCAGTTCCTGTCCGTGGCGCTTGCCGATGCGGTCATTCATCGCCTTGCTTCCACGGAAAAACTGCTGGTTCGGCCCATCGCGAGCGTAATGCGATACAAGGACGCGGCGACAGAATGGGCACAAGCGGCGCGAGATCTCAACGTCGACCTGGTGGTGGAAGGCAACATTCAGAAGGTGGGCACGAAAATCCGGGTGCTGGTGGGAATCCATCAAGTGAGCGACGCGCGGACGCTGCGTTCGGCCAAGCACGACGGCGACGTGGACGACCTGTTTGGTTTGCAGGACCGGATTGCGGATTCGGTGGCCGATGTATTTGTTCCTCGCGAGAAAGTAACTGCGCAGACCGCGGCTTCCCCCACCAAGAATCCGCTGGCGTTTGAGCTGTACATGCGCGCGGTCGATCGTCTGGCGCATTGGAACAAGTTCGATATCAGCTCCGCCATCGAGATGCTCAGCAGGGTGGTCGAGATCGATCCGGACTTCGCCGACGCGTGGGGCCGGTTATCCCAGGCTTACACTCAAATGGGAATGCATTATGATGCGGATCCCCAATGGTTCGACCGCGCCGAGCGTGCGATTTCCAAAACCCTGGAACTCGATCCGGTTCAGTGCGATGCTTTTTGCTCGCGCGGCATGGTCCTGTGGAGTCCTTCGCGCGGTTTTCAGAACCGGGCTGCTCTTCGCGCTTTAAGTGCCGGATTGAAGGTCAATCCCGGACGCGATAACATCCGTTTTATTCGCGGCGCCATTCTGGTCCACCTGGGTTTTTACAAAGCTGCGGAGCGTGACCTGGAGGAATGCCTTCTGGCAAATCCGCACTCGATGGCGAGGATAAGTCAGGGACTGATCGCGCACTACCGCGGTGATTATGCGGTGGCACACGATTTCATCGAGCAGGCCTTAGCCCTGCAACCTGATTCTATCCATGCGCACCTCGTCAGCCCGTTAAACCCATTGTTGATGGGCCGAATTGCGGAGGCCCGCGATACGCTCCGCAGGGCGCGGCAGATGATTCCCGACGAGCCTCAATTGACCGCCATTGAAGGTCTGATCGCAGCCCATGAGGGCAACTTCCAACGCGCCGAGCAACTCGCCGACGAAGCGTGCCTGGGAGACAAAAAAAGCCTGACGCACACGCACCATGTCTGGCACTGTGCGGCCGGGATCTATGCCATGTGCGGGAAGCCGGACAAGGCCATCTTCGAGTTGCGCCGGTGCGCGAAGATGGGCCTGCCGAACTATGACCTATTCGGACGCGAACCGTGCCTGCGCTCGCTCCAGAGCCATCCGGAATTCACCGGGCTGATGTCCGATCTGCGGCGGGAGCACGATCAGTATCGCGAAGAATTCGACCTCGCCGACGAGACTCACGCCACAAGCAAGTGATAGCATCCTAAACGTGCCCGCGGAGAGTGAGGGTACCGCCGTTGCCGTCAGCGACGAAGAAATTCTCGACGCCGGCCGGCAACTCGCGTCACTCGAAGGAATCTTTGCAGCGCCTGAGGGCGCAGCTTGCGTCACCGCCGCGCGCCAGCTGATCGCGGATCGGTTCCTGAAGCCTGGCGACCGCATCGTCCTCTACAACACCGGCTCCGGTCTCAAATACCTCGACGCCTACGCAACTCCCGGTAGGTCCGGCGTCCACGCCGGACGCGTACAATGGCTGCGTGGGCATTCTGCGCCGCGACTTCATCCTCCTCGCCGCCGCCTCGCTCCTGCGAGCTGACGACCGACCCAAGCGCGACATGCTGGTCCGCTCCGTCCGCCCCGAGGATCTCGAGATGCCGCTGTCCGGTTTCGCCGACTACCTTACTCCCATCGAGCATTTCTTCGTGCGCACGCACGTCTACGTCCCCACCGTGAATATCAACGAATGGCGACTGAACGTTGGCGGCTCGGTCGCGACGCCGCTTGCCCTTGCCATGGACGATCTGAAAAAGCTGCCCGCCGCCGAGCTCATCGGCGTTCTCGAGTGTGCCGGAAACGGTCGCGCCTTCTACCAGCCTCCGGTGCCTGGCATGCAGTGGGGCCAGGGCGCGGTGGGAAATGCGCGCTGGCGCGGCGTCCGCCTTGCCGACGTGCTCAAGCGCGCCGGCGTGAGACTCTCCGCCCGCGAAATTCTTTTCGACGGCGCCGATGTTCCGCTCGGTACGATGCCCGACTTCCAGCGTTCCCTCCCGGTGAGCAAAGCCCTCGACCCCAACACTCTCCTCGCTTACGAAATGAACGGTGAAACGCTCCCCGTGAAACATGGATTCCCGCTGCGCGTCGTCGCTCCCGGCTGGGCTGGAGATTCCTGGATCAAGTGGGTCACCTCCATCCGCGTTCTCGACCAGGAGCATGACGGTTTCTGGATGAAGAGCGCCTATCGCCATCCTGGCCGGCCCGTCGCGCCCGGCGTTCCGATTCCCGCCGACCGCATGCAGCCAGTCACCAGTTTGCGCGTGAAGAGCGTGATCTCTTCTCCGCTCGATGGTGCGCAACTCGATCCCGGCCGTCCCGCAACCGTTCGTGGCGTGGCGTGGGGAAGCGACCCCGTCGCCTCTGTCGAAGTCAGCGTCGACGGCGGCCGTTCTTGGAAACCAGCGGCATTGAGTTCCAATCAGCGAACGCGCTTCGGCTGGCGCCACTGGGAATTCGCGTGGACCCCGCCGCAAGCCGCCTACTACACCATCCTCGCTCGGGCCCGCGATGCGTCCGGCAATACCCAGCCCCTGGATCAGGAATGGAATCCTTCAGGCTATCTGTGGAATGTCGTCCCGCGCGTTCGCGTCAGTGTGGGCGACGCTGCACCCGCGCCTCCCGCCACGTCCCAGACGGCCGCTCCGCCGCCGCCGACCGCATTCAGAAACTGCACCGTTTGCCATAATGACGACGTCATCCGTCAGCAGCGCCTCACCCGCGCGCAGTGGACTGCCGAGATCAACAAGATGACCGGCTGGGGCGCCCGCGGCGACGACGCCGGCCGCAACGCGCTCCTCGATTACCTCGACAGTCTGCGCTGAGCGCTGCCAGCCCGTCGTGATAGCATCCTAAACGTGCCCGCGGTCGAAATCAGCGACGTTACGAAGACCTTCGGGGAAGTTACCGCCGTCGACAAACTCTCGCTGACGGTACCCGAAGGCTCGGTGTACGGATTCATCGGGCCGAACGGATCCGGTAAGTCGACCACCATGCGGATGATCGCCAATATTTTCTATCCGGACTCCGGCACGATCCAGGTTTTCGGGAAACCGCGATCCGGGACCCGCTCTGCCGAAATCGGATATCTTCCCGAGGAGCGGGGCGTCTACCGCAAAATGAAGGTGCGTGCGCTGCTGGAGTTTTATGGCGAACTGCGCGGCGGGCGCAACGTCACCGCCCAAGTGAACTCTTGGCTGGAACGCCTGGGCCTGGCCGATCGCGCCAACGATAAGGTCGAGACCTTCAGCAAGGGCATGAGCCAGAAAGTCCAGTTCATCGCCACCGTCGTTCCCGAGCCGAAGCTGTTGATTCTGGACGAACCGTTCACGGGCCTCGATCCCGTCAGTGCCGATTCCATTCGCCGCGCCGTTCTCGACATGCGTAAGCACGGGTGTACGGTGATTTTGAGTACCCACGACATGGGCGTCGCCGAAAGCCTGTGCGACTCGATCTTCATGATCTTTCGCGGCAAGAAAGTGCTCGATGGGTCGCTCGCTTCCATTCAGGCGAGCTATGGAAGCGACACCATCCGCGTGGAGGTCGAAGGCCGGGCCGCGTTGGGCGAGCTGCCGGGCATCGAGCGCATCAACGATCTTGGCCAGGTCCAGGAGCTGCGAATGGCGAATGGGTGCGATCCTCAGCAGGTCCTGCACACGCTCGCGGCCCGCGCCCGAGTCGTCTCATTTTCCGTGGTCAAGCCTTCGCTGCACGATATCTTCGTCCGCATCGCCGGCCCGCAGCCCCAGGAGGCGCCCGTTGCGTAGAATCCTGCTCATCGCCCGGCGCGACTACTTGCAAACCGTCATGAGCAAGGCCTATATCATTGGCTTGGTCCTGGTTCCGATACTGATCGGCGGATCGTTCCTACTTACATCCATGGCGATGAGGGGGAATGCCAAGGATCAGCACGTTGCCATCATCGATCACACGGGCGTCGTTGCATCCGCCGTGATGCAGGCCGCCGAGGAATCGGGCCGCAGGGCCCTGTCCGACAAAGGCATTCCGAACGCCCCCGGCGGAATTCGCATCCTGCCCCGCCTCATTTTCGAGGAAGTGCAGCCCGAGGCCGACGAGACCGCTCAACTCTTGTCTCTCTCCGGCCGGATTCGTAGGGGCGAGCTGGTCCTGGTCCTCGAAATCTCGGCCGACGCCCTGCACCCCCCCCAAGGACACACCGGATGACGCCCCTCCGAAGGACCTCGTCCGTTTCTATAGCAATTCTTCGGGTGTGGATCAGTTGGGCATCTCGCTGCCATCCGCTGTCAACGATGCTCTGCGCCGCGTCCGCCTCTCGCAACTGGGGATCGATCCGGCGCGCGCTCCGGAGGTCCTGCGGGATGTTCCCGTAGCGTCCGTCGGTCTGTTGACCCAGGACCCAGTGACCGGGAAGATCGAGGGTGGCGAAAAGAGAAATCCGGTTCAGGCCGTGCTCGTGCCGGTTTTTCTGACGGTTCTGTTGCTTATGGTGGTTCTTCTGGGATCGGCGCCTCACCTGGGCGCGGTCGCGGAAGACAAGATGCAGCGCGTATTTGAAATGCTGCTGTGTTCCGCATCGTCCTTCGAGCTCATGATGGGCAAGGTTCTGGCCTCTCTGGGAACATCTTTAACCAGCTCGATCTTCTACATCTTGGGCGGGCTGGCGGTTCTGGCGGGAATGGCGCTGTTCGGAATGGCGCCGCTGAATCTGCTGCCGTGGTTTTTCGTGTACCTGATCGCCGACGTGGTGATGCTGTCCGCCTGGAGCGTCGCGCTCGGATCGGCCTGCAGTACTCCCCAGGACGCGCAGAGTCTGGCATTCCTCCTGATGTTGCCGATCATGATCCCCATGCTGATGCTGACTCCGGTCATGCAACAGCCGAACGGCGTTCTCGCGACCACCATGTCCTTCATTCCGCCCTTCACGCCGATGGTGATGCTCCTGCGGCAGGCCATGCCCGGCGGAGTTCCCTGGTGGCAGCCGTGGGTCGGCCTGATAGGGATGATCGCGTTCGCGGCCGCGGTGATCTGGGCCGCCGCCCGCATCTTCCGCATCGGCATCCTTTCCCAGGGCAAGGCTCCGAAGATCCACGAGCTGGCGCAATGGGTCGTGCGAGGCTGAGAAACGATTTGCCCGCCCCTTTGGGGTAAAATCGATACGACTCTATGGCTCTCGCAGCAGGCGACCAGCTCGGGCCGTATGAGATCCTCGCCCCCATCGGCAAAGGCGGGATGGGCGAGGTATATCGCGCGCGCGACACGCGGCTTAAACGCGAAGTAGCCGTCAAGGTGCTGCCGCAAGCGTTTGCGACGAGCGCTTTTGCCACAAGTGCTGCGCGGGAACGCTTTCAGCGCGAGGCGCGGGCCGCTTCGGCGCTCAATCATCCCAATATTTGCGCCATTTACGACGTCGGCGAATCGGCGGGCCATCCGTTTCTGGTGATGGAACTGCTCGCCGGCAAGACACTGCGAGAGCAGATCGATGGCAAGCCTCTCGATATCCCGGTCGCGGTCGCGCTGAGCATCGAAGTCGTCGACGCGTTGGATGCAGCTCACTCTAAAGGCATCATCCATCGCGATATCAAGCCGGCCAACATTTTCGTCACCGAACGCGGCCACGCCAAGGTGTTGGACTTCGGCCT
>Ga0209415_10002580_pt1 | contig 33965 bp, 33 predicted proteins | sample PeaSoiSIISIP2007_FD_187696 | JGI IMG/M metagenome (GOLD analysis project Ga0209415, IMG submission 187696) | Peat soil microbial communities from Weissenstadt, Germany - SII-SIP-2007 (SPAdes) (version 2) | ecosystem: Environmental > Terrestrial > Soil > Wetlands > Peat | place: Germany... | reverse complement strand
GAGGCGGTTCTGCTTGGTATGGGAGACTCGGAATATTTCTGAGCTCTTCGAGCAATTGCAAGTGCTGCTGCTTCGTGCGAAGAGATGCCATGATAAGACATATAATTGTTTCTGCCGATAACGGATGTGTAGGCAGGATTCACGGAGAACACCCTGACGCCTGCCCTGAACGCTCTACGATCAAGCATAGTGAGGAAGGTGGAATAAGCGAACCCGGATAGCATCCGCGCATAGGTTGCCCCTTGTTCTTTAAGGGATGCCTTTTTCTTTTCGAAGTCCAGGTTTTCATGGGCAAGGGACTTCCCGGTTTCTACTGCCCGATCCACAATCCTGGCACAAAGATCACCATAAATTGCCTCGGCTTGTGCCGTAGTTCTGTCTTTTACGCAAGCAGGATACGTTGTGTGTCCGACAAGATTGCCGAAGCGGTCGGTTTCGGAAGAAGCAATTTCTTTTTCATTCACATCTACGGCAATGCAGCCAATCTCCTGCGGTTTCTCGGTAACTGTTTCTTTTTCAGGGATATCAACCGTAGAATGCAGATACCATCCTTTTTCACCACGGACAAACCGGTGAGTGATTGCCTGGCCACGGAGGAGTGCCTGCTCAATATATTTTTGCCCGTAGGGATAGGTTACGTTCGATATGGCGATGTGCTTCCCGTATTGTTGAATAAGGTAATTGGGGACCCGTATCCTGAGAGAACCGTCAACACCGAGCGTGCAGGTCTGGTTGCCGGATGTTTCATCTTTTGACCCCAGGCAAAACGATGAAGAGCTACGAGCTGTTTTCCAATCAGACAGCCAGTTATCATGGGATGCATAGCCATTTTCAGCAAGATTAAACTGTTTATGATAGAGTTTTTTTGAACCAAAGCAAATCCTGATGCGTCCTTTGTCCAAATCATCTGTTAGCTTTACCCGCTTCTCCTCTGATAAATGAAGCTTCCGTTTCTTGTTATGGACCAGAAAACGGTGAGACTTGATCCTGGACGTTTTCTCCTGTTTGGACAATTTTACGTCTTTGCGTATATCAACTATCTTTTTCTCTTTATCTTTAATCCATTTTGCATGGGATTTTATTTTGTTTTCAAGATTGGCAATTCGAAGCTTAAGCACCTCAACCGCGGAACTGATATTGCCGTCCAGGTCGTAGCGTATAGCGTTAAACTGCCGGGCGGTAATGCCGTATTTGACAAGATATTTATTTTTGAACGTGACAGGTTTACTGTCGGAACGAATACTGTCTTTAAACAGCGAACGTTTGATATGGCCGTACCTGTCGCCTATGTCATCAAGAGCGTTATAAAGCGATTGTCCTGTCTTCAGGTAGGACATGTTAGGAAGTAACGTTTGGGCGGTGAAGGATTGACTGTCTTTTTTGCCGGTATAGTGCACTTTCTTATTACTACTTGCCATTTTCTATGGCCTCAATAGCTTTTTTGGCCTTGTTGGCCGCTGACCGACGTCCATAGAGTCTTGCACAGAATGAAGTCAACACTTCTCTCATGTCCTGCACCAAATCATCCTTAAGCTCATTCTGATTGACTATGACAAGCTGACGACCTTGAGCTCGGAGCGATGATTCTACATATTCAGATCCAAAACGCATAAGCCGGTCACGATGTTCTACAACAATAATACTGACGTTAGGATCGGCAAGCAACCTCATGAGTTTTTGCCTATGCCCGTTAAGGCCAGATCCGATTTCGGTAACCGCTTTGGGAACTGTCAATCCCTGAGACGCGGCATATGCGGAAAGACGGCCGAGCTGTGCATCCAGGTCTTTCTTCTGGTCATGACTGGATACCCGAGCATAAAGAGCAACGGAACCCTGGATGGTTTTCTGCTCTTTTACAATGATGGTGCCGGTTGGCATCTGCTCCGCCTCAACCGGTAGCTTGCCAGCTTTCCACCATTTCCATGCCGCTTGATAAGTTATCCCCTGCTCCTTTGCCCATACGCTCAGTTTCATGAACATAGTATATCATAGGATACTATATTAAACAAGATTAATGTGAACAGTATTAAACCCCCGGGAGAAGCTCGTGAGATATATAGACTAGGAGGATGATGAACTGGTCAGGATCAGATTCATGAAGATGTTTCTACCTGAAGAACATGCCGAAGCGCTGGTGAGAAAGGGATTTTATTATGCGGCGGACAGCGACGCGCCCTATAAAAGAGAAGTCACCAGCCTTGTTGAAAGGAAGGCGAGGTTATCCACTAAGAGCGAAAGACGGCCGGTGTACTATCCTTTTTGCGTCAACCCGCCGGGAATCACAAAGCGCTCACGGATAATCCTCCTGAATCTCGGTGTGTAAATAAGCTCAAAGACTTCTTCCTTCCCCGGGAAAAGGCTGAGAGCCGCCTGCTTGGTACCCCTCATGATCTCGAAAGCTTCGCGCAGTGTCAGGTCGGCCTGCTGCATGAGGATCGCTTGGTTAAGGTCCACAATAAACCTCAGCATCCTCATCCTCCTATCTTCTTCCCGAAGCGATTCGTTCATCTTTCTCTCCTTGAGCGATTCATGCCGCACGCTGTCCCATGATACTGCTGTCGAATGTTTTTTTCAAGAGCCGAAAGGGGGGGCTGTTTGGTTTATCTATTGGCAGGCTTCATATAAAAATCTCTTTTGTGTTCGTTTAATACCCAAAGATTGCCATGCTGAGAATCAACGATTTCTTATTTTGTAACCGAGGGCTTTAACAGCGAAAAGACGTTTTTCAGCATAATCATAGGTGTTTCACGCGGGATAATGGCTGCAGGGCTCAACGCGAGTTCAGGAAGATCTGCGATCTTTCCAATACCTTCTATCATTGCAACCTCGCCGTTCAAGCCCCTCATAACGTGGATCATTGAATTTTCGGCGATCCTGGCCTGATCTACGGTTGTTATCCGCCCTGTGTTCGCTTTTCCCCATAAACCCTCCCTTGTGTTTGGTACATGATGCGTGATGAATCGTCGGATATGTTCTAACCACTTCCCATGGCTAAAGCCAGGGGTTCTGAAGGCAGTATCAACAACCTTTTTGGCAACGAAAGTGCGGCTGCCAACCTTGGTTGTTGTTGATCCGTCTTTATCGGGCGAGCAGCCCTGTCTCCGGTTCGTGTTGTTCTTGCTTGATACCGAAGCCGGGCGGACTGAACCCTCGAAACCGCCCGTTCCAGGAGCAGGTTTGCACCCGGCCAGGCTTTTGCAGCCTGGCGTGTGTTGAGGATATCTTTAAAAACGTATTTTGCAAAAAATGCGGAATAAGGGTCGCGTTGCGCTTTTGTTCCACATTCGCAAACATGCTGCCGTTGCGAAAGAGGTTTCTTCATGATATTCCCGCAGTGGCAAGTCTGTGAAAGTCTCGTGCTGTAGGTAGAGAAATCAAATACTTTGCCGCCAGCGTTTTCGGCTTTGCGGCTAAGTCTTGATATAAACATCCCCGGAGCACTTTTTGATACACTTCTACCGTACAGCTTTTGGAATGCCTTGTACGACAGTTTCTCGGTTATAATGTTGGTGCCAAGCTTAAGTATATCAGTGGCAAGTTTTCCGTGGGCGCGCTTTCTGGTTTCTGTAAGGCTCCGGTGTCGCTCGGCCAATTCAGCTTTAAGAGCACGATATTGTGCGGAAAACACCCATTGTTTTTTGCCTGCCCTGATCGTGTCGTCATTGTTATAGTTGCTGGGGTTGGTCGCTGAAACTCGTGGATAAAAGACGGAGTTGTTTTCTTCTTAGCCATGTGTGCCAATAATATAGCATATGTGTGAACATTTGTCTAGTAGGATTAAATGCCCGCTTAGATCCCCATGGTTAAAATCAGAGGCTTTTCGAGGTAGATTTGGTAATGACTTGTCAGCAGGGACGTTGAATCACAGCTAAATGACACTCTGTTTTTCATTCGTGACAGTTTTAAGGAAGCGGTTCTCACAATGATCAATGCACAATAATAAACATTAAGGAGCTCGGATTGTCAGAATAACAATTTCATATTATGCTGGCCGATAAAGACTGATTTTGGTGGTCCACTTGTGTAATAAAAGGGAATATTGAGGGTTAGGAAACAGGTCTGAATGCTCGAACCATGAATAAGAAGCAACCTATGTAATGATGGAAAGTACAGTCCTTTGACTGTACTTTCCGACTATCAATATCAGCATCCTACTTGAGGTTTCGGTTTCATGGGGGTAACTTTTGTAGCTTTCTTTTTACCGCCCTCTTCGTTGTATTCCACCATTACCTGATCCCCCACTTTCACACCCTTGATAATGGACCCTGTCTCACAATCGAATCCGGCTTCAATTGTCTGATTCTTCAGTGTAAGAGTTGCTTTCTCAACATTCACTGCGGTTACGGTTCCGGACATTTCACTCGCAAAAGCCGACCCGACAAAGACTATCAAAACTACAGCAATAAGAATAACTATCCTTGCACCTTTCATGGAACCACCTCCCTGTTTTATAGTTTATGAATCCCAAAATGGGGAAATTACGCTCTAACGTTATCAGAGGATTGAAAATCTGTCAAGCGCAAAGAAAGGATAAAAAAGAAACATATTTCGCAGAAATGTCGGTGTTTCATAACAATGATAGATACGAAAGATTCTCTATCTATGATTTTCGACTGCCACAAAATTTGCCTGTGCACTGCATACATCTCAGTAGCGGCGGGATCAATCATCAATTAAATCCGTTTCTAGTTCTGATCTTTTATTTTTCGTCGCTCTTGGGAGGTCTTGCGTGTCTTACATATCTTTTTTCGCAAGCACCTAACTCGCTATAATTCTTCTGGGCTTCACGAAGCGATACATGGTTAGCCCCTCCCGCATAATCGGGGTGCTGAAATTGAAAGTCGTCATCTTCCCAGTGACAAACGGGGCAAATGTTGAAAGAACCGGGAGGTTTGTCATCTAATGTTTTATAACCACAGCAGGGGCAGGTATATTTCAAAATATTTGTCCTTTTATGAAACTTCTAAATAGCCTAATTTGTTGACAGAGCAAAACAAATGCCAAAAGAAAATATTGTGTATAAACAAGAATCTACAAAAACTTATAGTTGAATTTTAATTATTTTGAATGGTTTATTATGGATGAGGAGTCCATTCCAGGCGGTCGACGTGGTGTGTCTTAAAAAGAACAGGTAACTTGTGAAGGCTCCGGCAATCCGAGGCAGGGGACTTAGGAACAAATACAAAGGAATAAAGAGGAAAAGAGGGGAATGCAATAAATTAATGAGCAGCTAGACACCCTACCCGGATCCCCACCCATCAAGGAAGGAGTGACAATTATATTCAGATTCCCCTCAGATTGCCGCGGGGATGTTCATTCAGCGGCTCGGCTTGCGAACGAAGGTTCCGCTTTTCCCGCCTGATTTTTTCAACAAGAGAATATCGGTTACTGTCATGGACCGGTCCGCAGATTTGCACATATCGTAGATTGTGAGACCAGCAACGGCAACGGCGGTCAACGCCTCCATCTCAACGCCGGTTCGGTCAGTTGTCCTTACCATCGCCCGAATCAGGACGCTCGATTTTTCATGCTCTGGTACGAACGCAATCTCGACAGCGCAAAGACGCAGCGGGTGGGAAAGGGGTATGAGTTCGGGGGTTTTTTTTGCAGCCATGATGCCCGCCACTCGGGCAATACCGAACACGTCTCCCTTGGCCACTTTCCGGTCAAGAATGAGCGAGAGCGTTTCAGGCTGCATAGTGATGCGGCCCTCTGCAATTGCCTCGCGGGTCGTTTCAACTTTGCCTGAGACATCAACCATGCGCGCGGCTCCCTGCTCGTCGAAATGAGTAATTTCAGCCATGTTTTTTTATCGAGCCTCTCCCCTATTCGATTTACCCGCCGATTTTCGACATGGTTCTCCGGAAGCATCCCGATTCAGATTCAGAAATATGATGACGCTCCGGTTTAATCTCGAGGGCCTGTCTGAGCAACCGTTCGAGCTCCGCGTCATCGCATCCGCAACGCAGGGGAGCCTTGATATCGATCTCCCTGTCGGACAGAAGGCAGGGCCGTACCTTACCGTCCGCGGTCAGTCGAAGACGCCTGCAAGAACCGCAAAAATGCCTGCTGATGGGACTAATGAACCCGATCACCCCCTGGGCACCGGGAACCTGGAAGTTAGCCGATGGGCCTGCGGAGAGGGAAGATGTGAACGGCACGAGCTCGCCGAATTCCCGCTCAATCGCGGCGCGGACCTGGTCCGATGATACGCACTCATCCTTGTGCCAGCGGTCCTTCGCACCGATGGGCATGAACTCGATAAAACGGACATGGAGGCGGCGCTTGAGCGTCAGACGGGCGAAATCAACGACTTCATCATCATTCAGTCCCCGGACCGGCACCATGTTTAGTTTGAGCGGAAAAAAACCGAGTTCCTCCGCCCGGTTGATGCCGTGCCAAACTGCATGCCAGTTGTCGCTTCCGGTTATCTTATGGAACCTGGCTGCCTTTAAGGAATCGAGGCTGATGTTGAGGCGCGGCTTTCCGGCCTGCGCCAGAGCTTCAACCATATTGGCGAGAAGCACGCCGTTGGTGGTCAGACTGATGTCCTCGATCCCGCTGAATTGCCGGAGCGATGAGATGAAGTTCACGATGCCGCGTCTCACAAGCGGCTCTCCACCGGTAACCCGGAGCCGGGAGATCCCGAGCCGCACCGCGATGGACACAAGCCGTTGAATTTCCTCATAGGTAAGGATGTCCCTGTGCTCCAGCATCTTCATCTCCCCCCGGGGCTTGCAGTAGACACAAGCAAGATTGCACCGGTCGGTCACGGAGATTCGCAGGTAGTCGATGCGGCGGTGATGGAGGTCGATGAGTGCCATGAAAAAACTTTACCACAGAGGTTGGGGTTCTTCAAGATAAAAACTCATGGCAGTATGAAAAGTGGCGGATTATTCGGCTTTTATCCAGCGGCCGTTTTTTTGCGCAACCTTAAAAAGCAGCTCGATCGAGACGTTGTCGGCGCAGTAGACATATTTCTGCTGTGTCTGCGAAATCAGCACGTCAACAAGATAAGTGTTTTTGCAGGAAGTCATTTTCTTTTGCATCCCTGCATCAAGCCACGATGCATTCTCCGGAAAGGCCTGGAATTTAGAAACATCATATTTCACAGCTTTCCCGTTGCCATTCCGAGGCAAATCGTGAATGCTGAAGTAATCGCCTACTTTCTTTATGAGCTCGGCTTCCGTTTCCCCGCTGCCTGCTGATGAACTGCTTGAGGTGGTCTCTTTTGCCGATGCCTTCGTCTTTTCTGCAAGGGCAAGGGAATGCTGCCTGACCTCTGCCCGGGGCGCTGGCGCAATTTTTTCCATGAGGATTGACTCCCCTCCAGGGGTGGCCTGCTTTGCCCGTTTTGTCTTATCGGAGGCAAGAGCTGTCTCTTCGTTCCCATGAACGGGAGGCGAAGGCGCTGCGTATTCAGGTTTCATATCCAGCGATTTGAATGCCGGTATCTGTGGGATCTGTTGTGAAGGAAGTGAGGAGGACTCTTTTTCATGTAGACCATCCTGTGCTCGATCAGACGGGGACAACTCAGGGCTAGCATCGTGCTGTCCTGTTGAAAAGCGGTTCGCCAGCATTTCCCCGGTCCGGGATGAATGTTCGATGTTCCGGTAAACATAAAACGCACACACTGCGACGAACAGGACGGCCACGGTCTGAATCGATATTTTCATGAGGGGCGGGAAGAAGCGCTTCTGGAACATACTTTTCTTTTTTGTCTCTTCAGAACGGACCTTTGCCATGATTTTCTGTGTCATCCAAGCCGGTGTCTCTACCTCTTCGACGGTTTTAATGTGCTCGATGGTTTTTTGCAATTCACTGAAAGCGTCGTTGCAAGCTGAACACATCCGGAGATGGGCTTCCATTTCTTTTTTTTCTTCAGCCGTGGCTGAGCCGTCGATATACTCGGAAAGCCTGTGACGAATTTCATTATGTTCCATTAAAGTTCTCCCATAACGCGCTTCAGGCAGTCTTTTACCATTTCGCGCGCCCGGAACAGGCGGGATTTTACTGTTCCTTCGGGCATTTTCATCATGCTTCCAATTTCGTTATAGGAAAAATCCTGCAAATCGCGAAGGACCAGTATCTCTCGGAAATCATCGGCCAATGCTTTAACGCAGCTCTGCACCTTTTGTTGTACCTCTTGTTGTTCGAGCATGTTGACAGCGGACTGCTCTTTTGAAGGCAGTTCAAAGATCATTTGACCCTCGTCGGTCAGGACCGGTTCGTCCAGAGAAAATGCCTCGAGGCCGTGCCGTGACCTCATCTGTTTGAGCCGGTTCTTCGAGAGGTTGACAGTTATGGCTGTCAACCAAGTCGTAAATTTCGACTCGCCCCTGAAAGAATCCAGATTCTTGTACGCGGACAGAAATGCGTCCTGCACCGCTTCACAGGCTTCTTCATAATCGTTGGTAAGCCGGTACGCGATGTTGAGCATTCTTTTCTGGTGCCTGTTCACTAGCGTCTCGAATGCGTTCAGGTCGCCCTGCCGGACCGATGATACAAGTGCCGCATCACCGTCAGGTCCGGACATGCTGTTGCTTCCTGTTTTATAAGACAAAATAGCTGCAGGATTTGTTCCGTTTCGCATGGCATTCTGATTGTATCTCAAAAATTTTACTTTTGCATTGCTAAAATGATATTATATATAGTGATGCGCAAAAGGAGGACACCATGCCGGAAAAAGTAAAGATTTTCGGGAAAGCGGGCTGACCGCATACAGAAAAAGCCAGGTCGGCTTATCGCGATGATGCGGTCTATTATGATGTCAAGGCTGATAGCGTAAAACTGGATGAGATGCTGAGGTATTCGAAAGGCGTGCGGAAGGTACCGACCATCGTTCAAGGCGATAAAGTAACCATCGGGTATGACGGCGGCGCCTGAGGGGTTTAGGGGCGGCGGTCTGCCGCTCGGAATTGTTCATTGCCCAAGGGCAGGGTACTGACTGGCAGTACGGACGACAGAACGGAACGTCCGGAAAGACATATTTCTTGAGAGGGAGAAAGAGAAAGAATGACTCTAAGCAGTTTTGTTCTCAATAAGGAAGATGCGGTGCTTCTGATTGTTGATATCCAGGAGAAACTTGCCGTAATCATGAAGGAAAAAGACAAGGTCGTGAATAGCTGCCGGCATCTGATCGAGCTGGCGAAAATGCAGGGGATCCCGGTCGTGGTGACCGAGCAGTATCCTAAGGGCCTAGGTAGGACCTTGCCCGAGCTCCAATCAGCTGTCCCGGATTATAAACCGATCGAAAAAACGGCCTTCAACTGCTGCGGAGAGCCAGCATTCTTAACGGAGATCAAAAAACTCGGGAAGAAGCAGGTCATCATGACTGGCATGGAGACGCACATCTGTGTGCTCCAAACCACGATAGGGCTCTTGCAGGAGGGTGTCACCGTACACGTCGTGCAGGATGCCGTATGCTCGCGGGCCAAGGAAAACTGGAAGACCGGGATTGCGTTCATGCGGGATGCCGGCGCAGTCGTGACTTGCACGGAGACAGTTCTGTTTCAGCTTCTCAAGGTTGCGGGTACAGATGAGTTTAAGAAAATATCGCAGAGAATAAAATGAAGCAGTAGAGGACAGATAACAGATAGTAGTAGGCAGTGGACAGGTTGGATACATAGGGCTACAGCAACATTCATGAGTATTTGATGCAGTCTGTCTGCTGACTTTTCACAGAGGTTTACTATGGCACAACAACAAATTATTCCGGATGATGTCAAGAAGGTAATCAAGGAAACATTTGACCAGGGGTTCAGGGAAGACATCGTCATCGAAGTCTATACCCGGAAGGGCACGAACGACCAGTTTAACGATGCGTCAATTGCCCTCGTTAAATCCCTTGCCGAACTCTCGGACAAGCTGAAGGTGTCCTATCATACCGTGGGCGATGAACAATCAGTACAGAGGCATGTCACACGCACGCCGACGGTACTCATCGCTCCGGACAAATATCAGCTCCGTTACACGGGCGCTCCGGTTGGTGAAGAGGGAAGGTCGTTTATGATCGCCCTCATGATGGCTTCTACCGGAAATACCATCCTGACCGAGCCCGCAGTGGCAAAAATCAGGGAGCAGCTGCACGATAAGAGGGATATCCGGGTTTTCGTCAGTCCCACCTGTCCCTACTGCCCGCAGCAGGTCCTGGCCGCATTCTCGGCCGCGATTGCCAAGCCCGATCTTGTGTCGGCCGAGGCCGTCGAGATATACGAGAACCAGGACCTTGCTGAGAGTCTCGGGTCCCTGGCTGTACCGCAGACCTTCATGAACAATACCTTCACGGGAGCAGGGCTCCAGCCAGAGCCGTTGTTCGTGGAATCGATGCTTTCGCTTAAGGAGCCCCAGGTCGCATCGACGCAGATATCCGGCGAACCGGTGGAGAAGGACCTTGTCATCATCGGCGGCGGACCAGCAGGACTGACGGCGGCGATTTATGCCGAGCGCGCGGGGCTCGATTGCATCGTGGTCGAAAAGAGCAACCTCGGCGGCCAGGTGGCGATCACACCGGTCGTGGAGAACTATCCGGGCTTTATGCGCATCGGCGGGAAAAGCCTCGTGGACCTCATTGCGCAGCAAGCGGCCCAATATTCCGAGATCCATATCGGCGAGTTCGTAACGGAGGTGTCAAGAGACCGTGAGGATGGCAGGTTCACGCTCAAAACGAATCATGCCATCTATCTCACAACGGGCATCGTCATTGCCACGGGTGTGGGTAACCGGGCGCTGGAGGCGCAGGGCGCGCAGAAATTTTACGGAAGAGGCATCAGCTATTGCGCAACCTGCGACGGTTACTTCTTCAAGGACGGGAAACAGGTGCTCGTGGTGGGAGGCGGTAACACGGCGGTTACCGACGCACTCTACCTCCACAATATCGGCGCAAAGGTGACACTGGTACACTGGCGCGATGAACTCCGGGCAGAAGCGAGACTCCAGGAGAGTTTCCGACAGTCCGGTATTCCGGCGCTGTGGAACAGCGAGGTCCGGGAGATCACGGGAGAAAAGATCGTCAAAGCCGTAAAGATCGAAGACAAGAAGAGCGGCAAGACCAAAGAGCTGCCCATGGAAGGGGTGTTTGTCGCCATCGGCTACGTTCCGAACAATGACCTCGCGAAACAGCTCGGTCTCGAGCTCGATGATCAAGGATACATCAAGACCGATCTGATGACCATGCGGACCTCGCTTCCCGGTGTGTACGCCGCAGGAGATATCACGGGCGCGCCGAAACAGATTGTCGTCGCTGTGTCGCACGGCTCCACGGCTGCCATGTCGGCTTTTGAAGATCTCACGAGCCCCTCCTGGCTGAAACAGGAAAAAGTGATCGGGGCGGCCGCAGCCGCAAAAACTCAAGTCGTGTAATTTTGTCGCGGCAGCCATGAAACAGCAGACGGCCTCGGGAAAGAACGGAATATGTGAGTAAAGGGGCCGCGTCGTTAATACAATGCCCCTCGTTAAAAGCAGGAAGGTTCAGTTAAACTTCACCTGCGGCACTTCCTTTTCTGCCTGCGGAATTTCATAGTATTGGGCCTCGTTCACGCCCGCCAGAGAAGCGAAGAATCTTCCAAAGACGGTCCGTCTATAGGTGTTGAGCACTTTTACGTCGTCATTGTAACGCTTCCGTTCCACGGCGATCCGATTTTCCGTTCCCTCAAGGCTGTCCTGCAGCTTAAGGAAAGATTCATTGGCCTTGAGCTGGGGAAATGATTCCTGCAGCATCAGGAGGCGGGAAAGGACCCCTTCGAGCTGCTGGGATGACTGGATCTTGTCCTTTACTGTGGCGGCCTGAAAATATTTTGTCCGCGCATTGGCGATGTTTTCGAAGAGTTCTTTCTCGTGTTTGGCATACCCTTTCACGGTCTCCACGAGATTCGGAATCAGATCATAGCGCCGCTTCAATTGGTTCTCGACTTGGGCCCACTGCGATTTCACCTGCTCGTCCATGGACACGATCTGGTTGTACTGGCCCATACCCCAGGTAAAGACCCCGATTGCGATGAGCGCTACGACTGCCAAAGCAATTAATAGTACCTTAACTCCGTTGTTCATTTATACCTCCTGATAATATCAATTTCTAGTGTTAAGCTCAGAGTCCGATGCTAAAATGGAGAAGCTGTGGATCAAAGACTCAACACTAAAAACTAGAAAAACTGAATTCATCTACCATCCCCCTGATGCCCCTCCACCGCCGCCGCTGCCTCCACCGCCCCCTCCGAAGCCGCCGCCTCCAAATCCTCCGTCACCCCCGGACCAGCCTCTTCCTCCGCCCATAGAGGAAGCTAGCATCAGGAGCAGGCATTGCCCTGGATGGGTGATGAAAAGTATGATTGCTCCGAGAGCGAAGATGCCGAATATGACCATCTGCAGCGTCCCGAGGGGCTTGGCTGCGCTGACCTCGCGCGGTTGGTTGTAATTGGGCATGCCAGTGATGTGCACGCCGTCATGAGTAGCAATCGTATTGGCTACCACGAGTGCGGCGGCATAAACGCCTGCGCCGTAGTCGCCCTTTCTAAAATAAGGCACCAGATATTCCCGGCCGATCGATCCTACCAAGCTGTCGGGAAGTACACCCTCCAGTCCGTAGCCGGTCTCAATCCGGTATTTTCTATCATGTACCGCAACGGCGATTAGAACGCCATTGTCCTTGCCTTTCTGCCCCAGTTTCCATTGTTCTTTCGTATTGAATGCGAATTCCTCGATGCTCTGGCCGTCGAGGCTCTGGACGGTAAGGACAAGGACCTGCGCAGTGGTTTTCTGCTCGAGTTCTTTGAGGTAGGCGTTCAGCCGGGCCTGCACCTCGTCCGGAATAACGCCCGCAAGATCGACGACGTAATCGCGCGGCATCGAGGGTGGCTGCGGCGTAGAGGCCGCCGCAAAATATGCGCAGAAGGTTACGAAAAAAAACGCGACGATAAAAAAACGTTTATACATGCAGTTCATCGATGATTTTTCCTGTGGATTCGAGGGCATGATAGTAGCTCTCGAACAACGCGCGCAGTTCCTGCTCCGAGGGCTTGATGCGTTGTGCTTTGAGTGCGAGCAGTTTTTCGAATATGCCGGTATCAACGCCCGTTGCTGCCCCGAGCATGCGTATTACCTCAACTCGACTGACAGGCGGAACCTTGCCGAGCAAAGAGGTGATTGCCCTGAACAGAGCCATGGAGCCGGTGATCGATTTTACCAGGGTCGATGCTAGTTGTTTCTTCTTTCCGAGTGAAGAAATATATCCTTGCCGCACATGGATGAGCCTGGTTTTTATCTCGCGCTCGCACTGCAGTCTGAGATCGCGTCCGCCGATGATGAGGTCCTTCAGGATGTCGGCGCCGAACACGGTTTTATGGATGAGCTTGAAGTCGAGAAACTCCACGGGAAAGGCATTGAGTGACTTGTGAATATATTCAGGAGTCATCACCAGCGGCGCGGCGATATGTTTTCTCCCGTACTTTTTGCCGAGTGGCGCCAGGAAGGCGATGAACTGCAGGTCCATGTTATTGAGGAGGACGACGGAATTGATGTCCGACAGCCTCTCGTCGTAGTCGGGGATTACAGCGCTGCCCACGATATGAAAAGAGTGAATGTTCGATCCATGCTCTCCGAGTAGGTCACGGACCATGGGCGAGACCTTCTCAGCAACTGCGGGGTTGAGTCCGTTAAAATCGAGGTTGTTCATAGTGGCGCTATTATAGCACAGTAGAAGGTTCTTCACAATAAATCGAAATGTGGTGCCGATATGAGGTGGCATCGCGCTGCGAACAGCTCCCTGCGCGTTGCTTTTCCGAACGAACTGCGCTATTCTTGCCCTTAGAAGAGCGGACCCTGTCCCTATAAACAGGCTTCGGGCATCCCCGAATTTTTCCGTGAACGGAGATACGGCATGAACGCAGTTGAAAAGAAGATCAATGGAAAAACGGTCCGTCTCGTGTCCGCAGACCTCACGGAGCGAAATGTTGACGCCATCGTGAACGCGGCGAACAGCCATCTCCAGCACGGCGGCGGCGTCGCGGGCGCGATTGTCAGAAAAGGCGGCCGAATTATCCAGGACGAGAGCGACAAGATCGGTTATGTGCCCGTGGGTGGCGCTGCGTTAACGACAGCCGGCGCGCTGAGGGCGAAATACGTTATTCATGCCGTAGGGCCGAGAATGGGAGAAGGGGACGAAAACAACAAGCTGAAGAAAGCCATCAACAGTGTTCTTGCACTTGCAGCGGAGGAAAAATTGAAAAGCATCTCTGTTCCCGCCATTAGTGCCGGTATCTTCGGTTTTCCTAAGGACCGGTGCGCGAAGATCCTCGTGGGAGAAACGACCGCATTTCTCAAAAGAAGGGACCCAGCCTCCCTTGAACTTGTCGAATTCTGTATTTTCGATCAGGAAGCATTTGGTTTTTTCAGGATAGAGATGGAGAAACTCTAGCTCACCAGGGAACCCAAGCTCACGACATTAGGACCGACGAAATGAAAACCATCCAAGTTTAAAGAATTCAAGGCCTTTACAATGCGGGGTAATGCCTTCGATTGGCCTTCATCTCAAATGTTTTCGGTAATTTGTCTCTGAACTCTTCGCGGATTTTATATGATCATGCTCAGAAACTCATAAGAAAATTTCAAAAATATCTCTGTGAACTTTAGAATTTGCGACGATTCATTTTCCTCAATCAATCTAATTTCATGAGTTGCTTCATTCCCTTTCGTACGATTACGATCAACCCAAGCCTTCCCATTCGGGGGGACATATCCCGAATAATCTAAATAATCAATGTACTCTATGAAAGACTTACCAGCCTCGGCACCGTATTGGACAGCAAGATTCATAAGTATTTTTCTGCACAATAAAGTTGAAGCCGTATATGCACCGATAGAAGCACACTCTCGTGCTTGGTTATAAAGCACGGAAACGCCGTTGTCTGTGATGCCTGCGACATCATTACCTATACGTACACTTGGCGTTTGCTTACCTCCATCAGTGAAATAAGTTGGCTGGGCACAATTTGGGCATATATAAATGTATCTATAAGCCCCGGAATTCTTGTGACGCGCACCATATCCTTGATGAGATCCCACTTTGTTGTCGCAATAGCCACACACATAAGACATGCTGCTATAAACCCCAACGCCAATCCATTCCCAAGACATACTCGGCCTCCTTTTGTCATTGTGTGTTTTCACTATCAACTACAAATCAACTATTCTTTTTCCTCATCTCAACAACATTACCACGTTTCATAAGAACATCACGGAGATAGTGTGTCCTTGCATGGATATATTTTTCTGTGCTTCTCCTATCAGCATGACGCATCAGGTCTTGAGCGTAGCACTATCAGTAACCTAGGAAATCTGTGTATAGAATGAATGCCTTGAACCTTCATAGTGAGTACACTTCAATCCTGTATACCCGCTTCCAATATTGACTTAGACGATCAACCGTATAATGACGACTAGTCACAGGATTAATAAATATCCAATCCTCTTGAAAGCGTCCTTCCAATCGTTTCTTTACTATCTCAAAAGGGCGAGCTGATAAGGGGACAGTCTTTTTATGCCCTTCCTTGTCGGATTCTCTCAACCTATTCACGTCATAATCAACACCCGATAAGCGAATTTGCATCAGGGGTATTGTATTTCAAGCTGTCTGATAGTGTCAAGGCTTATCCTAACTAATCTCAAACGTAGCTCAGCAGTCTTGTTGAATTTTTTACTTTTTGAGAGCTATTTTTTGTACCGGCGATTGTATTCTCCATTTCCTGGAACAACATCTCGCACGTCCAGAATGACTATAAACGAAAAAGGCTCAGAGGTTTTTATTTCCTCTGAGCCCTTTATCCTTAAACTATCACGGTACTGCCGCGGTACGAACTTTTCGGAATAATTACATTGAATTTATACTAGAATAGTGGTGCCGGCGGTCGGAATCGAACCGACATGGAGTTGCCCCCGGAGGATTTTGAGTCCTCTGCGTCTACCAGTTTCACCACGCCGGCACGGAGTAAAAGTTACACCAACCCCTATTTTCTGTCAAGTAAAAAGGCTTGCATCTTGCTGATTGGATTTGTATAATGATCATCTATGCTTACGGGGTATAATACCGATTTTAAATTTCAGGGGAAAACCTATCACGTACAAACCGAAGACGGCGGAGCAAACAGCCCTTTCATAACTTCCCTCCTGTACCATCAGGGCGCGATCCTCTCCTCACGCAAAACAAGCTATGCCGATATTCTAAAGGCCGACTGCCTGGAAGAAGTTGTGCGTGAGCTCATGATGGAGCAGCATAAGCATATGATCCGCGATCTGTTGCAGGGCAAGCTCAAGATACACACTGCCCCGCGCGATGCATCCACTCAGTCGTCTCCATCCCTTAAAGTTGCTCCCGCGCCCAAAGAAGCGCCGGCTGCGCCGGTCAAGGAAAAGGAGCCTGTAAAGCCCGCGCCTGCTCCGACGCCCCCGGAGCCAAAGGCCGAGGAAAAGGAAAAAAGCCTGGATGACATCATCCTGGACTTTCTAGCACAGGAGCAAAAAGAACGGAGCCAGAAGATATAGATTTGCCGTCACGAAGCACCACCATTGATTGCCGACCATCGCGCTTTATGCCGCATAAGCCGAACATTACTTTCCGAAATTACACAAAGCGCGTGCGCCGATTTAGATCACATTATAACACTGGCTTATACAGGAGGTTTGCTGCATGGCAGTTACGAACGAGCAGTTGAAGGCCTTGACGGACAGGGCACGCAGAATCAGGATCGACATACTGAAGATGCTGACCGGGTGCGGTTCCGGCCATACGGGGGGCAGCTTGTCCTCGGCCGACATCGCGACAGCGCTTTATTTTTATAAAATGAAATACGATGCGAAAAAACCAGACTGGAAAGGCCGTGATTACTTTATTCTCTCGAAGGGCCATGCCGCACCGCTCCTGTACACGGTTTTGGCCCACGCCGGATTTATCGAACACGCGGAGCTTTGCACGCTCCGCAAGCTCGGCTCCCGGCTCCAGGGACATCCGGACAGCAAATACCTCCCGGGAGTTGAAATTTCCACGGGTTCGCTCGGCCAGGGCCTGTCGGTGGCCAACGGGATTGGTCTCGCGCACAAGCTCGATAAGACACCGAACCGGGTCTATGCTTTGCTCGGTGACGGAGAGCTCCAGGAAGGGCAGATCTGGGAAGCGGCCATGACCGCGGCCCACTACAAACTTGACAACCTCTGCGCGCTGGTGGACAACAACGGCCTGCAGATTGATGGACCGGTGGCCAAGGTGATGGGTGTAGAGCCGATCACGGATAAGTGGCGTGCCTTCGGCTGGGAAGTCATTGATGTCGATGGCCACGATATGGCCAAAATCATTGAGGCCCTTGACAAGGCCGAGACGGTGAAGGGAAAACCGACGATGATCGTTTGCCGGACGGTCAAAGGAAAGGGCTCGAAGGTGTTCGAAGGAAAAGTCGAATTCCACGGCACGACTCCGTCCAAAGAGGAGCTGGAAATCGCCATGAAAGAACTTTCCGAGGAAACGGTGTGCAAGTAATTTTCTTTCCGCAGGGAAAACAAGAAAAAAGCATGATACGACAAAAGAACGAATTAGACAGATCGATGTGCGGGCGGGCTCTTCACTGGTCAGTATCCCGGTATCCAGTCTAGAGATTCTGGAGGACATGTGACAAAAGTTGCTACGAGAGACGCATACGGGGACGCGCTGATCAGCCTCGGGAAAAAAAGGAATGACGTGGTTGTGCTTGATGCGGACCTTTCAGGGTCCACAAAGACATCGAAGTTCGCCAAGGTGTTTCCGGACCGGTTCTTCAACATTGGCATAGCCGAGCAGGACATGATGGGTACTGCTGCGGGGCTCGCCGTCGGTGGCAAGCTGCCCTTCGTGAGTACCTTTGCTGTTTTCGCCACCGGACGGGCATGGGAGCAGGTGCGGCAGTCGATCTGCTATCCAAACCTGAGTGTCAAGATCGTGGCCAGCCATGCGGGGATCACTGTGGGAGAGGACGGCGGTTCGCATCAGTCCGTCGAGGACATTGCTGTGATGCGCGTGATTCCGAACATGACGGTGATCGTCCCGGCGGACGGTCCCGAGACGATGCAGGCTATAGAGGCGGCGGCCGAGCTTAAGGGTCCTTGCTACGTGCGAGTGGGCCGAAATAAAGTCCCGACGCTCTTCGGCGAAGACTATAAATTCAAGATCGGCAAAGCCTATGTATTCAACGAGGGCAGGGACGCGGCAATCATCGCCGTGGGCATCATGGTGGCCGAAGCGCTGAAAGCGAGGGACTTGCTCACAGCCGAGGGGATTGATGCCGGCGTCATCAACATGTCCACCATCAAGCCGATCGATGCCGATGTCATCATCGCTGCCGCAAACCGGTGCGGTGCCGTGGTCACAGCCGAGGAGCATTCGATCATCGGCGGCCTGGGCGGCGCAGTGGCGGAGGTGCTGTCGGAATCCGCGCCCGTACCGCTCGTGCGTGTGGGGGTCAAGGATGCCTTCGGAACATCGGGAGATCAAGAAGGGCTTCTCAAACATTACGGCATCTCCGCTGAGAACATAGCGGCTTCTGTGAGAGAAGTCATCAAGAAAAAGAGGCGTTAACGATTGCGAAGATGAAAATAGAGATGCAGCCGGGAACCGCGAAGTCGAGAAGGATGCGAAGAAAGCCGATGTTCAGTATCAGCTTTTGCGCTCTTCGCGTCTTGGCGGTTCATCTTTTTAAGAGCCCAGCTGCAGCGGAGAACTTCGGAACGTATAGTCCGTTTTGAATCATGATCCAACTTTACCGGGTTACCAAATACTATGAGGGCGTTCCCGCCCTGAGCGATGTAAGCTTCGACGTGGAAAAGGGCGAGTTCGTGTTTCTTACCGGCCCCAGCGGCGCGGGGAAAAGCACGCTCCTCAAGGTCATATTCTGCGCGGAACATGCCGATGAAGGGCAGATCATCATCCAGGGCATGAACACCTTTAACCTGAAATCCTCTACCATCCCCTATCTCCGGCGGAACATGGGCTTCGTCTTCCAGGATTACAAACTCCTCCCCCATAAAACGGTTTACGAAAACATCACTCTGGCGCTCAAAGTGGTGGGCACTCCTTACGGAGAGATCGAACGACGGGCCTTCCAGGTCTTGAAAAAAGTCGGCATGCACGACAAACGCCACCTGACGCCGCCTAAACTCTCGGGCGGCGAGCAACAGAAAGTCGCCGTGGCGCGGGCGCTCGTGAACGAGCCGCAGGTGCTTCTCGCTGATGAGCCCACGGGCAACCTGGATCTTCAGAGCGCGCAGGAGGTTTTCCGTCTGTTCCGGGACATCAACATGAAGGGCACAACGGTGCTCGTGGCCACCCATGACCGGGACATGGTGAGAAAAATGCGCCGCCGCATCATCTCCATGGAGCGGGGGCGAATCGTCGATGACGGATGCAATGTCGTTAAAAGCCAGTCTCAGCTCACGTTTCTGGAGCCGGAGGAGAGTGCGGATGGACTGGCGGCGCGCGAGGGGGAGAAGTGAGAGGGTACGGACCGTTTTACTTCCTGTCGGAAGCAATCCGAGGACTTCGTTCCAACAGTCTGGTGAACCTTCTTGCCATAGGCACGATCAGTATGGCTATGCTCATTGTCGGCTTCTTTCTGATCGTGTTCTTCAACGTCCGCTCGGCCGTCAACACGCTCGACGACCGGCTCGAAATGTCGGTGTACTTAAAGGACGGCCTGACGCAGTACGAGAAAAATTATCTGCTTGGCCGTATCAAAAACGAGCCCGGCGTCAGGAAAACTGACTATCTGTCGAAGGAGCAAGCGCTCGCGCTGTTTAGAAAAGAATTAAAAGGCCAGGAATCGCTGGTACAGGGGCTCGGAGAAAATCCGCTCCCGGACTCTTTTGAGCTGATCATCGACCGCAGCTATGCCGATCCGGACCGGATTGCCGCTATTGCGAAGAACATATCTGCCTGTCCGGGCGTGGAGGACGTGTCCTATGGAAAGCAGGGCGCTGAGCTGATCGCGACTCTTTACAAGCTTCTTGCCTACGGCGGTACGGCGCTCGCGATCCTGCTCGGCGTATCTGTCGTTTTCATCATTTCCAATTCGGTACGACTAGCCCTCTATTCGAGGGGGCAGGAAATTGAACTCATGCAGTGGATCGGCGCGACTCGCGGATTCATCAAGGGGCCCTTTCTGATCGAAGGCACGCTGCTCGCCATGCTCGGTTCGGCCCTCGCGGTCGGCATCTTGGCCGCGCTCTACTACATGCTGCCGCCTGAGGTGGTGATGCTCCTCTCGAGGCCAAATGGTCTGGACTTTTTGCCGCCGTCGGTGGTAGCATACATGGTAGTTGGTGGCGGCCTGCTCGGCCTGGCCGGAGGGCTGGTGTCGGTCAGCAGGTTTCTTGAATAGCGGAAACGGGATGGAACGATGACAATCGCCCGTGTATTCCTCTGTACTGCACTGTTGGCCTTCCTCATGGGAGTTGCCGGGCCGTCTGGCTTCGGCGAGGACGGATCATCGGACTCTGCGAAGGAATTCGAGCGTATTCAGCGCGAAATGCAGGAGAAGAGAAAGGATATGCAGCGGGCCGATCAGAAGGAACGGTCGGTCCTAAGCGATCTCGAAAGAATTGACCGTGAAATCCAATCGGGGAGCAGCGTACTGGTGGGCCAGCAAAAGCGGCTGATCGAGACCGAAGCTTCCCTTCGCATCATCGAAGCAAACAGCGCCAGAATCAGCCAGGACTTGGGCGGACTGAGAACGCTCTATGGCCAAAGGATTCGGGCGTTGTACAAGTTGCATCGAAGCAGTGGGACCGACATGGTTTCGGCAACGGACGGTCTGGAGGGTATTGCCAGGCATATCAAGTATCTGGGCCTGATTGCCGAACGGGACAGTCGGATCATCGATGAATACGGAAATGCGCTCGGCCGGCTTACGGATCAGCAGAAGCAGATTGCCTTAAAAAAAGCTGAATTAATCGAAAGTAGGCAGGCAGTCGCCGCAGAAAAAGCGGAGCTTCAGACAAAGAGGCATCGGAAAGCGGCTATCCTCGCAAACGTGCGGCATGAAAAGGGCCTTTATGCACAAACGCTGCACGAACTCGAGGAGGCGTCGGTCAGCCTCTGGGCCATGATCAAAAAGGACGAGGAGGAGCGGCGGACCGCGGTTCATGCGATCGCTCCCGCGACAGTGCACGGCGAGGCAGGCAGCCTGCCTTGGCCCCTTGAAGGGTCTCTGCTTACCCGGTTCGGCATGCAGCGTCACCCTCAATTCGGGACCATGGTCTTCCGCAGGGGGATTGAAATCAGCGCCCATGAGGGCCAGCCGGTCTATGCTGTTGAGAGTGGACAGGTGGCCTATGCAGACTGGTATAAGGGGTACGGGAAACTCGTGATTCTTGACCACGGTGACGGATTCTACACCCTCTATGGAAATCTTTTCAAACTGGATCGCGCAAAGGGCGACCACGTTGCCAGGGGCCAGGAACTCGGGCTTGCGGGGGAAACGGGGAGCCTGAAAGGATCGAAATTGTACTTTGAGATCCGCCGGAACGGGGAGGCGCAAGACCCTCTTCACTGGCTGGTTAAACGATAGAGCGCGGCGAAACGGAATTTGTTTTTGCTATTTTCGTGCAGTCGTGATATTTTCATATATAATTTATATTCTGCTTATATTCTTCCAGGAGAGTACCTATGCAGAACGAAGCGGAGGATGTCGATATGATACGGATCAACAAAAGGAAATTTATCATTGCCGCGTTGGTGATCCTGTTGACGGGAATGGTAATCGGTCAGCAGATGGTTCAGGCAAAGCCGGATACTTACGAAGAGTTGAAGTCGTTCACGCAGGCTCTCGAGATCGTGAAGCGTAATTATGTCGAAAATCCAGACAACCGGGAGCTGATCGAGGGCGCTATCCGGGGCATGGTTGCCAGCCTGGACCCGCACTCATCATATATGAACGAGCGGCAGTTCAAAGAGATGAACGTGGATATTAGGGGTGAGTTTACGGGCGTCGGCATCCAGATTGGGATCAAGAATCAGCAGCTTATGATCATCGCCCCGATCGAGGACACGCCCGGCTTCCGAGCCGGCCTCGCCACGGGCGACAAAATCCTCAAAATCAATGACGAATGGACCAGGGACATCTCGATCGAGCAGGCTGTGGACATAATGCGCGGTCCCCGGGGGACACCGGTTAACCTGATGATACTTCGCGAAGGTTGGGATAAGCCGAAGGAGTTCAAGATCATTCGCGACGTAATTAAGGTCGCAAGCGTGAAATCCCGGATGTTCAACGACTCTATCGGATATGTGAAGATCATCCAGTTCCAGGGACAGACCACAGAGGAACTGGAAAAGGCGCTGAAAGACCTTGAGGCCAAAGGGATCAAAAAGCTGGTTCTCGACCTGCGAAACGATCCGGGCGGGCTCCTCGACGCGTCGGTGGACGTGAGCAGCAAGTTTCTGCCCAAGGACAGCCTTGTGGTTTACCTGCAGGGCAGACAAAAGACGGATCGAAAGGACTTCCTAACGACCAGCACAGAAACGCCGCGGAATTATCCCATCGTCGTGCTGGTAAACACGGGCAGCGCAAGCGCATCGGAAATCGTATCGGGCGCGCTTCAGGATTCCAAACGTGCGCTTATAGTGGGGACGCAGACCTTCGGCAAGGGATCGGTCCAGACGGTGTTCCCGCTCGAAGGCGGCGGTGGCCTCCGGCTTACGACGGCAAAGTATTATACTCCGAGTGGGCGCTCGATCCAGAACGTGGGCATTACACCGGATATCGAAGTGAAGCTTCCGACAATCAAGGACGTAAAAAATGGCGATTCTGTTCACATGGTGGTTCGTGAGAAAGACCTTGAACATCACTTGAAAAATGAGACGGTGAAAGAAGACAAGAAAAAAGAAAAGCCTGCGGAAGAGGAAGACTTCGCAATGGAGACGTTGCCGAAAGACGATAAGGATGATATCCAACTCCAGAAGGCAATTGAAATTCTGACGCCAGCGGTTCTGGCATCAGACGTTTTCAAGGCTATACCCGTTGCAGTGAAGAAAGATGGAAAAGAGAATTCACATGAATAATTAGGGGAATGAGCATATATTTTTTGATTACCAGAACAATAAATCATAATAAAAGCAGGACGATGAGTCCTGCTTTTATTATTTAATCAAAACCTCTAGATAACCTTTAAATTCTGCCTAGATACGCTAAAATCTGCCTAAAAACGTCAAAATTAGCCGAATATTGGGTTTGCTTTTTTACTGTCCTGGAAATATATTAGCACTCGCCTTGAAGGAGTGCTAATACTCTGGTACAATTGTAAATATTAACTCACAGAAAGGAGTTGAATGTATGAGTGTCAAATTTAAACCATTGAAGGACCGAGTGTTTGTAAGCTATACGGCGGAGTTGGAGAAGACTGCAGGAGGCCTTTACATTCCTGATACTGCCAAGGAAAAGCCTCAAAGCGGCAAAGTCGAGGCAGTGGGCGATGACGTGAAGTCCCTTAAGGTGGGAGACAAGATTCTCTTTGACCGCTATTCGGGATCCAAAATAAATCTCGACAATGTCGAGTACCTCATCGTAAAAGAAGAGGACGTGCTCGGAGTTCTGAGCTAGGTTCTCATAATCATCGGTATCAAGAAAACGTAATCAACGATATCAAAGAATTCCCGAGGAGGAAAAAATATGGCAAAGCAGCTGATGTTTAACCAGGATGCACGTGCAGCAATCCTGAAGGGCGTGAACGTTCTGACTGACGCCGTGAAGGCGACGTTGGGACCCAAAGGCCGCAACGTCATGATCGACAAGAAATTTGGGGCGCCGACAATTACGAAGGACGGCGTGTCCGTTGCAAAGGAAGTTGAGCTGAAGGACCCCTATGAGAACATGGGCGCGCAGCTCGTGCGCGAAGTGGCGTCCAAGACCTCGGACGTGGCCGGTGACGGAACCACGACCGCGACGGTGTTGGCCCAGGCCATCTACCGCGAGGGCATGAAAAACGTGACTGCCGGCGCGAATCCCATGGATCTGAAGCGCGGCATCGAGAAGGCCGTTGAAGCAGTCATCCAGAACCTCAAGAAGAACTCCAAGCCCGTCCTTGACAAAAAGGAGATCTCCCAGGTAGGCAGCATATCCGCGAACAGCGATGCGACAATTGGTGACCTAATCGCCGAGGCCGTAGATAAGGTGGGCAAGGACGGCGTCATCACCGTGGAAGAGGCAAAGAGCATGGGTACCAGCCTGGACGTGGTCGAGGGTATGCAGTTCGACCGCGGCTACATCTCGCCATATTTTGTGACCAACGCCGAGAAGATGGAGGCCGTTCTTGAGAACGCCTATATCCTCCTGTCCGAAAAGAAGATTTCGAGCATGAAGGACCTGCTCCCGATCCTCGAACAGACCGCCAAGATGGGCGCGCCTATGGTGATCATCGCCGAGGATGTCGAGGGCGAGGCCCTGGCAACGCTCGTAGTGAACAAGCTGCGCGGCACGCTGCAGGTCTGCGCCGTAAAGGCGCCCGGGTTCGGCGACCGCCGTAAGGCCATGCTCGAGGACCTCGCGATCCTGACGGGTGGCCAGGTAATCTCCGAGGACATCGGCCTGAAGCTCGAGAACGTGAAGATCAACGACCTCGGCCGCGCCAAGAAGATCACCGTGGACAAGGACAACACCACAATTGTAGAAGGCGCAGGCAAGAATGATGCAATCCAGGGCCGAGTGAAGCAGATCAAGGCCCAGGTTGCCGAAACGACCTCGGATTACGATAAAGAGAAACTCCAGGAGCGGCTCGCCAAGATCGTGGGAGGCGTTGCGGTCATCAACGTGGGCGCGGCAACCGAGACCGAGATGAAAGAGAAAAAGGCACGTGTCGAGGACGCGCTCCATGCGACTCGCGCGGCCATGGAAGAGGGCATCGTGGCAGGGGGCGGCGTTGCGCTGCTCCGCTGTATCCCGGTGCTGGAAAAGATGAAGCTCAACGGCGACGAGCAGATTGGCGTCAACATCGTAAAAAAGGCTCTCGAAGAACCGATTCGTCAGATCGTGAACAACGCAGGCCTCGAGCCATCGGTGATTGTTGACAAGGTCAAGTCCAGCGACAAAATGAACTTCGGGTTCGATGCCCAGAAGGAAGAGTATGTTGACATGCTCCAGGCGGGTATCATCGATCCGACCAAGGTGACCCGGTCCGCGCTCCAGAACGCCTCTTCCGTGGCGAGCCTCATGCTTACGACGGAAGTCATGATCACTGACATGCCGGAAGAGAAGGGTGCAGGAATGCCCTCGATGCCCGGCGGCATGGGCGGCATGGGCGGCATGGGTGGAATGTACTAAGAATACAGTTTCCTTTCACGAGGAAATGCACAGAGGCCGGAGGGATTTATTCCTTTCGGCCTTTTTTTGTCCGGAGGTTATTGCTGACGTTCGCGGACAAGAGGATATATATCGCCGGAGATACGGAAAACACACCTGAGATGAAGGCCTTAAAGAGCATGGATGTCGCATTCCTGCCGATGAACCTGCCCTATACCATTTCTCCCGAGATGGTCGCCGACGCTGCGCAGGCATTCAAACCGAAAATATTGTACCCTTATCACTTTGGTGATGCCGAAACATCACTGATCGTTGCGTTGCTGAAAGAAAATAGGGAAATTGAAGTGCGGATAAGGAAGATGCAATAACCGCAAGCCCTGTAAATGTATCAAATACAATCAATCATACAATTACCCTGATATGGTGATGTCAAGGAAGGGATTGCAACATAAAGGGGGGCCCAGAACAGGATAAAACAGTCAGGTGGGATTTCAAGGGATGAGAAGCAGCCGTTGTCGGAAGGAAGCATTCGGGCCCTTTTTTGCGCCAAATGCGCTATAATAAAATTGCGGATCATGGTGAATGATCGATAAGGAATTGCGGACGACTTTTGGACGCAAACATAAATTCGAAATCTTTCTTAAAGGTGGATTCCATGAAGATTTTGCTCGCAACCGACGGTTCCGAATACTCCGAGGGTGCTGCCCGCTTCCTGACCCGGATGTCGTGGACGCGGGACGATGCGATTACCATTCTTCATGTTATTTTTGCGATTCCGTTTCATGAAGATGAAAAGTTTCATTTCAAAACGCTCCAGGCCATAAAAAAAGAGTGTGCTCCCCGGATTCTCGATTCGGCCGTAGCTATCCTCAAATCCATCGAGGCGAAAATCAGCGTAGAGATCGTGGAAGGCGCCCTGAACCAGTGCACGCCTGACCAATGTATTATCGCCGCGGCGGATACCTCGGGTGCGGACATTATTGTTCTGGGAGGGAGAGGCATAAAGGGGATTGCATCAGTCATCCTCGGGAGTGTCTCCAGAGCAGTTGCAATCAACTCGCCGAAGCCAGTTCTAGTGGTAAAATCGCAGACCCCGGCGCCGTCGGACGAGATAAATGTCCTCTATGCCGCAGACGGGTCCGATCACTCCCTTGCCGCAGGCCGGATGTTGAGTTCCCTCCCCATATCCCAGACTGCCAGAATCACGATCATGAATGTCATATCCTCTAACTTCCTCGATATCCCAGAACGGTTCGTCCCAGAGATTGGAGAACGCGTCAAGGATGCAGTGGCCGGCATTCGGGCAAAGGAATATTCTCTTTCTGAAAAAAATGTCGAACAGGCAAGGGATCTCCTGGGAGGAAGATTTAAACAGATAGAGGCTCTTACCAGGGTGGGAGATCCGTCCGCGGAAATATTGAAACAATCAGAGGCCATGAAGGCGGATATCATCGCGGTCGGTTGCCGGGGATTGCGGGGAATCAGGGGGACCTTGGGCAGCGTATCGAGGAACATTCTCGGTCATGCGGCATGTTCCGTGTTGATCGGCAGGTGATTCAACGCACTCAGCCGGGAGCTGCATACCGCCGGTTGAATATGCATATGCAGGCCGACAGACGCGAACGGCATTGACATGAAATCGTTTCAGTGTTACCTTTCTCCTGTCGAGCAGCATGACCAATCCCTTCACATTCTCACCCCGTTATTTCCGGGACAGGAGGCATCCGATGCTACCTTTCTGCCTGCATGCGAAAAGCATATCCGATGCATGGTTCCAGCTGATCTATAACATCTTCGACCACTCGTACACGCAAAAAATTCAAAAGGGGTCTTTTGAAAAGGAGCAATACCGGCTGCAGTATCCAGGCTTAGCCGTATTTATCGAACACCCCTATGAGGACATGATCCCGCAGATCCCGCCCGCACTCGGGATTCCTTCGCCGACCACCATGGAATACATTGATGACTATTTTGTAAAATATTTAATGGACCCGAACCTCGCGGAAAATGAAACGTATACATATGCCAGCAGGATTCAGCATCCCATGCCTAAAGGAGGGACGCAGCTTGACCGGGTCATCGAGATGCTGAAGCATACTCCGCTCACGAACCAGGCCATCGTGGAAATAGGTTCCCCCGACGATCATGATGTATGCATCGGCAATGACGGCAAACTCGACCCGCCCTGTCTCAGGCTTCTAGACTTCAAGGCAGTACCAGTGAACGAAGAACTGGTGCTGTCCCTCAGCTGTTATTTCAGGTCTTGGGATCTCTGGGCTGGTTTCCCGACGAATCTCGGCGGCCTGGAGCTTCTGAAAAAGTTTGTGGCTTCGGAAACCGGTCTGAAGAACGGCCCCATGTATGCTTACAGCGCCGGTGCCCATATCTACGGCTACCAGGAAGACATTGCGCGCATACGAACATTGCGCAAAAAATGACAAGGGAATTAAGTAAGGATAGATCATGGCAGCCTGACATGGGTCAGGTTGTACGGAGCAGGTTTAAAGGATCAGACGATGTTGTTGACTCAAGTGTCGCGATCAGTCTCAAAGGCTATTGTTCTGCCGGCAGTCCACGGCGTCCACTATCACAGTTTCCTGCAGGGATGAGCATGCATCCAAAGGTCATTGCTGCACTTATTTTGATATTCTCGTTATTGGCGATACCGCGCGCATACGCGGAGATTGACCTCTGCGCAGAGTACGCTGCCGTGGGGAAGCCCGAAGAGATTATTCGGGAATGCACCGTTCAGATCGACGGCGTCGTGAAGGCGAGTAACATCGCCCGTTCCTATCTGTACCGTGGGCTTGCTTACCAGATGACGAACCAATATGACAAGGCCGTGGCCGATTTCACCAAAGCGATCGAGAGGGACCCGAAATATGATAAGGCTTATAACGACCGCGGGAACACCTACCTCTTGCAGGGCCTCCATGACAAGGCTGTAGCGGATTTCAATGAGGCGATCAAACTGAATCCGAATAACGCTCACGCCTATTTCAACCGTGCGGTTGCCAGAGAAGCAGCAGGCAGGCATGATGAGGCCATCGGCGATTTCAGCGAAGTCATCGGGCTGGATCCGGGCAATTATCGCGCGTACTTCAACCGCGGGAATATTTTCATGGTGCTGGAGAGGTACGACCGGGCAATCGAGGATTTCAGCAAAACCATTGAGCTGGAGCCGCTTAATGCCGAAGCATACAATGATCGCGGCGCTGCCTACCTGTTTTTGAAACAAAGTGATCTGGCCATCGCTGATTTCAACGAAGCCATCGAGCTAAATCCGAAATATGAGTTCGCTTACAACAATCGCGGGTCGGCCTATCGTGCCCGGGGCCAATACGATGAGGCCAGGGACGATTTTCTCAAGGCCGTTGAAGTGAATCCGGAATATGCCGCCGCGTATTACAATCTGTCTTGTCTGTTTTCAGTAGAGAAGAATATTCAGGAATCTTGCAACTGGCTTCAGAAGGCAGTCGGCAAAGGATATGCGAAGTGGGATCATATAAAAAAGGATACCGACTTGGATACTATTCGCCACGCAGAGTGCTACCAGAAGATACTCGACGGGAAATGAACCCTGGTGGCTGTTGATCGGGGTTTCTTCGGCAGGACGCGAGGCCGGATGAATGTCGTAGAAAAAATAAAATGACCGGAAGGATCAATCCCTCCGGTCATTGTCGTCTTGTCCTGTCGCAGTTGCCCAACACCGGCTAACTCTTCAATATTTTCTCCGCCGCAATTTGCGCTACATGCACGCAGTCGCCGATCCCGATCCCTTTATACGAGCAGCCGATGAGGTGGAGCCCGGGATGTGTTGCGAGCAGACGGTCGAGCAGGGCTATGCGGTCCAGATGACCGACCGTATATTTCGGCATTCCTTTGTTCCAGCGGTATACTTTCGAAAACTGGGCATTCGCTTTGAGCCCGAGAATACTGTCGAATTCCTCCAGCACCATTTTGACCATGCCCGCATCATCGAGTTCATGGACCAGTTCTTCGTGATGGCCGCCGCCCACGAAGGCGCGGATTAGGACGGTATCGTCGGGAGCGCGGAAGGACCATTTAATCGAGCTGTAGGTCGCGGCATTGATCCTCTTGCCCTCGATGCGTGGAACGATGAAGCCGAACCCTTTGAGCGGGACTTTGATGTCCTCCCTTCGGAAGGCGATCGAAACGGTGGAGGACGACGACCATTCGATTTTGCCCATCTGAGCGGCCAGTGGCTGATCGAAACCCTTGACCATTGCAGCCGCATCATACGCCGCCGAGGCTATCATTACCTGATCAGCGTAAAGGGTTTCGCCGCTTTCGAGCACGACCGCATAACCCTTGCCCTTCGGTTCAACGGCCTTGACCGGGGATCCCATGCGGATGGACTCTTTGCCGATATAGTCAGCGCAGGCCTGCGAGAGGGTCTGCATGCCGTTCTTGAAGCTCATAAAATATGTCATCTTCGGCTGGCCGGGCTTGGGCGGCGGGCCGCTCAGCGTTGCATGGGGCCTGCTCTTCAGCGACGCAAGCATGCCGAGGATAAGGCTGCCGCTTTTTTGCTCCATCTGCACGAAGCGCGGGAACGTTGCCAGCACGCTCATATTGTCGGGATTCGAAGTGTGGATGCCGGCAACGAGCGGCTCAGCGATTTTCTCCAGGCATTCGCGTCCCAGCCTCCGCGTGACAAAGGAGGCAAGACTCTCATCCTCCATGATTTTACGCTTCGGTACGAACACATCCATACCCATGCGGAGTTTTCCTGGCCAGGTAATGAGATGAGATTTTGCCATGGGCCAGAACGAGGTGGGTACCATAAGCATTACCCCCTCGGGCAATGAATGGAGATTGTTTCGTGAGTAGATGAAGGTTCCCTTAAACTGGTCGTTCGATGGCAGCATTTCCGGTTCAAGGCCGAGATGCTTTGCAAGGTTCACGCTCCAGACCTTTTCCGGAAGGAAACTGTCGGGACCGCCCTCAATGAGGCACTTGTCCTGCTTTTCCGTCAGGAACTTGCCTCCAATTCGCCCGTTTTTTTCGAGTAATAGCACCTCGACGGTCTTGCCGTAGGCTTTGGCCCCCGCTTTGAGGTGAACGGCGGCCGCAAGACCGGCGATCCCGCCTCCTATGATGATAACTTTCGGCATGTTTTTTTCCCTTCGGTGATGTATGGGGCACGGATGAGCGGAGTCGAGCCGCGTCAATAGCCCCCCAAGACCACAATTTTCTATAATGTTTTTTTGACTACATCGTCCAACGCCCTGATAAACAACGGAGACGTGTTCAGCGACTCCGCCCTTTCGAACTTAATGCCCAGCTTTTTCGCGTACGCACGGTGGACAATATCGATATCGTACAAGGTCTCCATATGGTCGCAGGTAAACCCGATCGGCACTTCGAGCACATTGCGCCCGCCTTTTCGGGCAATCTGGTCGAGCACTGTCTCTACCTCGGGTTCGATCCAGGGCTCTGTTGCGCGCGTTCCTTTGCTCTGCCAGGCAATCCGGTATTGATTCAAGGCCAGGCCGTCCGCAACAAGCTTCACCGTCTCCTCAACCTGACGCTGGTAGGGGTCTCCTGCGGTGATGTAGCGCACGGGTATGCTATGGCTCGTAAAAATAACGACTGCGTTTTCCCGATGTTCTGCCGGGAATCGCTTCAATCCATCGAGCACCTTTTCCTGCCATGCTTTGACGAACAATGGATTATCATGCCAGCTTGCGATGAAATGCGGGCAGGTCTCTCCGATTCCGAGTCCTTCGCAGGCGCTCCGGTACGCGCCGGTTGTCACCTCAGTAGCAAAAGGGGACATGGAAAGTGCGATCACCCGGCGAGCGCCCTCTTTGACGGCTTTCTCGAATGATTCCTGAACGGTTGGATGGGAATACCGGAAACCTTCATAAACGCGGTAACCGCCGGCCAGCTCCTGTTCGAGTGCGGCAGCCTGAGCTTTAACGAGTTCCGGCAGCGGTGATTTGCCGCCTATGAGTTTATATCGTTCTATGATCGCCGAAACCACGGGGGGTGGAGCGGGCCGGCCCATGAATGCCGTCATGAAGGGGCCGACCTGGTCGAGCGACCGCGGTCCTCCCAAGGCGATGAGTATGATTGCGGTTTGGTCGGACATAGAATAAAAAAGGGCACGTAGAGAGCAGGGCAGCAGGAACAAGGAGAAAAGAGTCCGCCTGTTCCTTGATTCCCCTCCTCGGTACATGACCCTGATGTTTGACCCTATCTTTTGCTCAACTCATGAGTAGCGTTGATGAACTCTTCAGCGTGATCGAGCAACGTCTGCTGCAGGATGCCGTGGCCGAGATTCATAATGTGGCCGTTTCTACCACCTGCCCGATCGATGATCTCCTTCGTTCGTTTCCGGATGAATTCCTTGGATCCGAAGAGGGAAATCGGATCGAGATTGCCCTGCACTGCCTTGTCGAATCCCACGCGGTTCCAGGCAGCGTCAAGGTCGCAGCGCCAGTCGAGACCGATCACGTCGCCTCCCGCTTCCGACACCATTTCGAGGAGATGGCTCGCGCCGTGAGCGAAGTGGATGATTGGGACGGTCTTTTTAATGCCCGCGATCACTTTTTTCTGATGCGGCAGCACGAACTCGCGATAGTCGCTGGGGCCCAGGGCCCCGACCCAGGAGTCGAAAATCTGCACCGCCTGCACACCCGTATCTATCTGGGCATTCAGGTAGTTGATGATTACACCGGTGAGGTGCTCCATGAGCTTGTGCCATGTACTGGGCTGGGAGAACATCATGGCTTTGGCGTGTTCATAGTTGCGCGATCCGCCACCTTCTATTATATAGGATGCAAGCGTGAACGGCGCGCCCGTGAAACCGATGAGCGGCACCTTGCCGTTCAATTCCTTCAGCACGATTTTGATGGCCTTCATGAGGTAATCGATCTGCGATGCAGCGTCAATGGGTTTGAGCTTCTCAACATCGGCCATGGTGCGCACGGGATTATGGATCACCGGGCCTTCCCCCTTGGAGAATTCGAGGCCTATGCCCATGGGTTCGAGCGGAAGAAGAATGTCGGCAAAGATGATGGCCGCGTCTATCTCGTAGCGCCGCACCGGTTGGATCGTAACTTCCGCAGCTACCTCAGGAGTCTTGCACATCTCGAGGAAGGTGTGCTTTTTCCGGATTTCGCGATATTCTGGAAGATACCTTCCTGCCTGGCGCATCATCCATACCGGAGTGCAATCGACCGGCTCACGCCGGCACGCTTTCAAGAACCTGTCTGCTCTGGACATCCTTACTCCCCCCCATGATGGAAATAACGACTTATTTGCTATTGTAAACGCCTATAATAGTATTTTATAGATAAAAACTCAAGTAATATTTCTTGGCAATTTACCTTCCTCTTCTCAGTCTTTTGGAAGGGATGGGTTATCAATAGTGCAATGCCGGGAAGAGGTGCTCTACTGAAAAGCAGGTTTCGGAAGGGAAGTACTCTCCTTCAATTATTTGAAGGTATTCTTTTTTCAACCTTCCCTTGCGCTGTTAGGAAGCATTGAGAAACAGTTCCCGAAAAAATTCTAAGGGAATGGATTTTGGTGCGTCGGCTACACGAAGGAGGGAGAAACTATTTAAAGACACTTACTCCATCGGCCAAGATAGACAAGTGGGAAGGTTGCTGGTTAGGGGTAATGGATTGCCTGAAAACAGGTGCCCGGCATCAGTTCTTGTTTTCGAGACGTGGTGACATCTGTTACTCTGTATCGCAGGGAGGTGTGCGTTCTTTGAGCGTCGCGATCCTCGCCGGTGTTAGCTCGGTCCTGATCGCAAAATAGGGAAGCGAAAAGTCGTCCTTCTTCTTCATGAGCAGCCATTCCTTGCCTGTGCTCTTTGGGAGGCCCTTCATCTGCGCAAGAGTAAAAGCACCTTTGAGTTTCTTTCCTTTCAATTCAAAGCTGAGTTTGCCTGATTTTAGTGCCGCTTCTGGATCATCAGCATCAAGCGGTGCGAATTCTCCCGTATCCCAGACGACCACCGGCCCAGCGCCGTAATTGCCCTTGGGAATGATACCTTCGAAATCGATATAAATCAGCTCATGATCGGGAACCATGATTGCCAGCCGTTTGTCCGCCGCGTTCATGGACGGCCCTTTCGGAATGGCCCATGATTTGAGCACCCCGCCGATCTCCAGGCGGAAATCATAGTGAAGTCTTGTTGATTTATGCTCATGCACGACGAACCGAAGCCATTTAGTAGTCATTGCTCTCCTCCCGGATGTGATCTTATAATAATAATCATTCCCGGAGCTCTTGTCCATAGATTGAAATGATCGAGAAGTTCAGCCTATACTAAAAACTATCGTCTCTTAGTGCTAGTGGTCATAATGGCGGCTCGGCAGAAGTAATTTATTGCATAGTTCTTCGGGCTTGAGTGACGCGAGCGGGGATCCGGCTATGATTGAAGGGGAAGCAATATTCCTGATAGAAGCGTTCAGGGAGGACATGTCGTTAATATATGTCAATTTCGTGGCGCGATTGATTAATATTTTAGACAACAAAAAAGGGCGGTGATTTCTCACCGCCCTGGCGTTCGCATTATTAAAGCTTGTCCGGTTTTCCTTGTTTCGCAACGTTGCCGGCCCCCTCGGATTCTTACGCTTTCTCGGCAGCAGCCTGCTTGTTGCTGCGCAGCGTTTCCGGCAT
>Ga0209415_10002579_pt1 | contig 33986 bp, 29 predicted proteins | sample PeaSoiSIISIP2007_FD_187696 | JGI IMG/M metagenome (GOLD analysis project Ga0209415, IMG submission 187696) | Peat soil microbial communities from Weissenstadt, Germany - SII-SIP-2007 (SPAdes) (version 2) | ecosystem: Environmental > Terrestrial > Soil > Wetlands > Peat | place: Germany... | reverse complement strand
GGGGCCGGCGGGGCCGGCGTGGCCGGCGACCTGGCCGGCCTCCCCGTGGGAACCCCAGCATCCAGGGCGGCAAGAATCGACTGGCGCCACTCCTCGGTCTGGCGCACCTGGTTGAAGGTGAACAAGTGGACGCCCTCGACGATCGAAGCCGGGTCCGCGAGCGCGACGCCGGTGCGCTCCAGCAGGCGGCTCGGGCTGTAGCCGCCGGGCGCTCCCATGCGAAGGAACCATCCGGCGTGCCCGGAGAGGAAGCGCGCGGACTCCCCTACGCCGATCTTGCTCGCCATGGCCAGGAGCTTCGTGCGCTCGACCGGACCGGCGAGGCCGAAGTACAGGGGCAGGGTGACACCACGCGCTCGTACCCGTTTGATCCAGCGCCGCAGCGTCGCCGCGTCGAAACACAGATTGCTCACGATGTACGTCGCGTAGTGACGCTTGTCCCACATGGCTTGGACCGTGATGTCGTCGTCGATGCTGGGATGACTCTCCGGATAGCCCGTGATCCCCATCCGAGAGAACGGGCGCCCGAGCGAGTCAAGCTGGACGAGAAGCGAGAGCGCGCTCTCGAAGCAACCTGCCGGAGGATCGGCGTCTCCGGCCGGCACGAAGATGTCGTCGATCCCGCACGCGCCGAGGCGGGCGACGATCTCCTCGAGATGTGCCTCGTCCACGACGAGGCGCGCTGAGACGTGAGGTACCACGCGATATCCGTGCTTGCTCAGCCGCTCCGCGAGCCCGATCGTGGCGTCGAGGCCTTTGTTGGGCGAAGCCGTGACGGTCAGGGTGACCTCCCGCGGTACCCATTCGACGACCTCGTCCTCGATCGAGTCGGTCGGGATGACCTCGAACCGCGGATGGGACAACAGCTGACCTGCCGCCTTCAACCCGCTGCGCATGCCGGCTCCATCTCCACGCCCGAGGGCGACGGTCCAGGCGCTCCAGACGCCGGGAACAGGACCTCTGCCAGCTGGAGCTCGAGCGAGCCGACTCCGACCTCGAGAACGGTGAGCGGAAGGCCGAACAGGTCGGCCACGCCGCGAGCCTCCGCTTCGAGTGAGGCGGTTCTCTGCTGAGCCAGCCAGACCACCCGACGGTAATGGCCGAAGTAATCGCCCCAAAGCTCGGGATGTCGATCGAGGCCGAGCTCGTTCAGCACCGTGCGGCGAAAGCTGCGGACGAGGAAATCGGTGAGCAGGTAGGTGCCCGGCTCGTCGGCAAACAACTTGGTGATCCTCTTCGAGCCTGCGAACACGTCGTAGCAATGAAGCCCGCGCAGGCGCCCGAGACCAAGGCGTTCGCACACGTCGTCGAGCGCGCCGTACGTGCCGCAGTCGGCGTAGGCGAGAACGACCGCAAACCCGCCGGACTGCAGCCGCCGGGCGAGCCGCTCGACGGCGGGCGCCAGGTCACGGGGACGGTTGTGCAGCAGTGCCGGGAGAAGGTGAAGCTCCACCGGCCACCGCCGCCTCGCCACGATCTGGCGGATCGACGCCCCGAGCGCCCCACACGCGATCACCGCCATCGGTGCCGGCTCAGATCGGGAAGGGCAGCTGATCGACGAACCGGTCGTTGAAATCGCCACGGTCGGAGAGCTCGACATACTCCACCTCCTCCAGCAGCGCCATGGCACCTGCGCGCTCCCTCATGCTGAGCAGGGCCATCTTCGCTCCCTCTCCAGCCACGTTGCCCGCGCTCACGACCCGCAACACCGGCAGCTTGGGCACGAGACCGAGCCGGATGGCGCTCGCAGGTGAGAGGTAGCTGCCGAAAGATCCCGCCAGCAACACCTGCTGGAGGTCCTCGGCTTTGAGTCCGGCCTCTTCCAGGAGAATGCGCCAACCGGTTGCGATCGCGGCTTTCGCGAACTGGAGCTCGCGAACGTCACGCTGTGACAGGTAGATCGAGCGCTCGACATCTCCGACGTCGCCAAGCCAGTGCAGGACGAAGACCCGTTCGGACCCGAGCTTTGTGAGCCTCGACCCGATGCCGGGCGCGAGCCGAGCCGCCTCCTCGTCGGGGACGAACTTTCCCGACGCCTCGAGGAGTCTCAGCTGGACGAGCTCGGCGACGGCGTCGACGAGGCCAGAGCCGCAGAGCCCCTGCGGTTCAACGTCTCCGATGACGCGGAGCTCGAGGTCGTCCGGGGTCATCTTCACGACCTCGATCGCGCCCGGCGCCGCGCGCATCCCGCACCGGATCTGTGCTCCCTCGAAGGCAGGACCGGCCGGTGCCGCGGTCGCGAGAAGACGGTCGCTGTTGCCAAGCACGAGCTCGCAGTTCGTGCCGATGTCCACGAACAGACGCAGTCGCGAGTCACGGTCCATCCCCGACGCGAGGAGACCCGCGACGATGTCGCCGCCAACGTAGGCGCCGAACGAGGGGAAGATCACCGCACGAGCCCGTTCGTGGACCCGAACGCCGACCTGCTCCGCCAGGATCTCGGGGAACAGCCTCGTGGACATGATGAACGGCGCCACCCCCAGTGGTTCGGGGTCGATGCCGAGAACGATATGGGTCATGGTGGCGTTGCCTGCGAGGGCGACCTCGTAGACCTCCGACGGGCTCACGCCACCGGCCTGGCAAACAGCCTGCGCGAGCTCGTCCAGTGCCTCATGGGCGAGCCGCGTCAGCCGCTCGAGCGCCCGGTCGTCCATCATGATCGTGCTGATGCGCGTGATCACGTCGGCACCGAAGGGCTGCTGCTTGTTGAGCATCGACTGCACCGCGACGGGCGTACCGGTCGACAGGTCGAGCAGGGTCGCGACGACGGTCGTCGTCCCGAGGTCGAAAGCGATGCCGAAGATCCGTCCAGTCGTGTCGCCCGGTTCCACGTCGATCAGCACGTCGTCGACAACGACGGCGGTCACCTTGTAGTCGCTCGCGCGCAGCACCCGGCCCAACGAGCGCAGCACGTGCAAGTCTGGCCGCAGCTCGAGGTCATCGAGGCTCGCGAACAAGCGCTCGAGATCGGTCATCTGGTCCGACAACGTGGGCTCGGTCAGCTCGACGTAGCGTTTCTGGACCGCCGGGCGGAGGATGACCTTCCGCCCGACGCCGACCGTGGCCGCCTTCGGGCGCGTCATGAGCGGCGGCACCTCTACGCGCAGGTCGGTCGCGACCTGAACTCGGCAGGCGAGTCGCCATCCGCCGCGAAGCTCATCGGTCGAGAACGCCCGAGTGTCCAGCGACGAGATCGGAGCGGCGCCGTCGAGCACGCGGACCTTGCACTTGCGGCAGGTGCCGTGGCCCCCACAGGTGGAGTCGATGGCGATGCCGTTCCAGCTGGCGGCGTCGAACAGCATCACACCCGGAGGTACGCGTACTTTGCGGCCGGCCGGTTCGAAGAGGAGGTCGAGGCGCCCGCGGCCGTCATGCATCGAATCGGTAGCGCCAACGAGCCCATCCGTGGTCGCGTCCTCGAGGTTACGAGCTGCCTGCGCAGCCCGAAAGCTCGTCATGAGCCCTCGGAAGCCTGCTGGGCTCGGTGCGCGGCGATCCAGGATGCTCCCCATGGGTCCCGGTCGAGCAAGAGGTCCGAGGCCTTGATGGCGCGCACGAGCTGAGGCGAGCGCGCGTCCATGATCGCGCTCGTGAGGCCCGCCTTCATCGCCATGGACAGAAACGTCGCTCCGATCGTCGCGCGGTCCGGCATCCCGAACGACACGTTCGAAGCACCGAGCGTCATGTTCACCCCGAGCTCGTCGTGGATGAGCGAGATGGTCTCGAGCGTCCTCACGACAAGTGAAGTGTCCGCACCAATCGGCATCGCCAGCGGGTCGAGCACGATGTCCTCGATCGGGATGCTGTACTGATTCGTCGCGACGTCAACGATCTTGCGAGCGAGCTCGAGACGCCGCTCGGGCTGCTCGGGGATCTCGAACTCGTCGTTGGGAAGAGCGATGATCGCCGCTCCGTAGCGACTGACAAGCGGGAGGATCGCCTCGAGCCGCTCGTCCTCAGCCGTCACCGAGTTGACGAGCGCCTTGCCCTCGTAGGTCGCCAGGCCCGCATCGAGGGCCTCGATCACCGACGAGTCGATGCAAAGCGGTAGATCGGTGACGCTCTGCACCAGCTTCACCGCTCGGATCATGAGATCGACCTCGTCCGCGAGCGGAGCTCCCATGTTGATGTCCAGCACCATGGCGCCACCCGCCACCTGCTGGGCGACGTCGATCTCGATGCGCGACAGGTCACCAGCGCGCAGCTGCTCCTGGAAGATCTTGCGCCCCGTCGGGTTGATGCGCTCACCGATGATGCAGAACGGCTGGTCATCGCCGATCACGACATCCCTCGAGGATGAGCGCAAGACCGTGTGCATGGTGCTCGTGCGCTCGCTACGAGGCCGACGCGACCGCGCGTCGTAGCGCGAGGAGGGCCTTGGCCCGGTTCACCGCAGCGGACGCGTCCGAGGCGTAGCCGTCCGCGCCGACGGCATCTGCGTACTCCTGAGTCACCGGAGCCCCGCCAACCATGACGATCACCTGATCTCGCAAGCCGGCCTTCTCGAGTGCGTTGATGTTCGCCTTGAACATTGGCATCGTCGTGGTGAGGAACGCCGAGAAACCAAGGATGTCCGGCTGGTGCTCGCGCACCGCCTCCACGAACCTCTCGGGGGCGACCTGCACGCCGAGATCGATGACGTGGAACCCGGCACCCTCGAGCATGATGTTCACGAGGTTCTTACCGATGTCGTGCACGTCGCCCTTCACGGTCCCCATGACGAATGTGCCGACCGGCTCGACGCCGGTCTCGGCAAGCAGCGGCCGGAGCACCTCGAGCGCGCCCGCCATCGCCCGCCCCGCGATGAGCATCTCCGGCACGAAGAAGTCGCCGCGCTCGAACCGGGCGCCGACCTCTTCGAGCGAGGGGATGAGCGCGTCGAACAGCATCGTCTCGGGGTTGAGACCCATCTTGAGGCCGGCGTTGGTGAGCTCGAGCACGAAGGGAGCGTTGCCCACGAGCGTCGCGTCGTACATCTCCTTGAGCAGCTCTTCCCGGTTCACGCCGCACCCTCTCTCTGTGGCCGGTAGCCGATCACCGCGGACAGGGCATTCGCCTCGGCCATGCACTGCTCAGCGACTTCGGCCAACCGTGACGGGCTGAAACGAGTTGACGGCCCGGAGACCGAGATCGCGGCAACGGCCGTCCCTCCGCCCCGGTGAACCGGCGCGGCGACGGCGATGAGCCCCGGCTCGAGTTCTTCGTCGGTGACCGCGTACCCGCGTCGACGGACCTCGGCCAGGTCCGCCTCGAGTGCGGAACGCCGCGTGAGGGTCTTGGGTGTCAACCGCTCCAGTCGCCCGGCTGGGAGCACGGCCGCCCCGGACGCGAGGAGCACCTTGCCGAGCGCCGCACAATGCAACGGGACGGAGCGTCCCAGCCAGTTCGTGCCACCGAGCACGTAACGGCTGTCAACTTGCGCGATCTGTTCCACCATCCCCTGGTGGACCACGCCCAGGTTGATCGTCTCGCGGGTCAGCTCGCCGAGCCGTTCGAGGTACGGGCGCGCGACGCCGATGAGGTCGGTCTCCGCATTCCCCCGAAGCGCGTACCGGACAAACGCGTCGCCCGGCCTGAACGCACCACTCGCCTCGCGCCGGATGAGCCCGTTGCGCTCGAGCGCCAGCAAGATGCGCGACGTCGTGCTCTTCGCAAGGCCGGTGGACGTGGCGAGCTCGGTAAAGGTGACCGGGTCGGTCGCATCCACGACCTCCCTGAGAAGGGATGCGGCACGGTCGATGGCTTGAGATCCGGTCGGTCTGGTCATGGCGCTCACTTGCACTAGTTCCACCTTACGAGACATAGTTCTACTATGTGAGTGTAGGGTGCACCCGTAGGAGCGTCAAGCGAGCGGTGATCCCGCGTGGAACGAGGTAGCGATGTTCGTCAACAAGATGGCCCGGTACGAGCTCCTTTCCCCCGACGCGATCGAGATCCTCGACCGCGGTTGGCGCCGCATCGTGTCGGAGATCGGCGTGCAGTTCGTGAAGCCCGAGGCAGTCGAGCTGTTTCGTCAGGCGGGCCAGACCGTCGACGAGCAGACTGTCAAGCTCGATCCCGATTTCGTGCTCGAGCAAGTTGCCAAGGCGCCCCGCGAGTTCGATGTTCAAGCTCGGAACCCGGAGCACAGCGTCCACATCGGCGGGGACCACATGGTCTTCAGCGGTGTCTACGGCCCGCCGTTCGTCAGGGAAGGTGACGTGCGCCGCGACGCCACCATGACCGACTTCCGCAAGTTCTCGATGCTCGCCCAGAGCTTTCCCGAGCTCGATTCGGCTGGAGGCGTGATCTGCGAGCCCAATGACGCACCCCTCGACTCACGCCACCTCGACATGATCTTCGCCCTGCAGACCCTCACGGACAAGATCTACATGGGCAACGTCGTCTCGGGCCCGAACGCCCTCGACACGATCAAGATGACCGAGATCCTCTTCGGCGGCCGCGACACTATCGAGCAGACGCCCGCCACGATCTCCCTGATCAACTGCAATTCGCCGTTGCGTTGGGACGACCGGATGCTCGACGCACAGTTCGAGTACAACCGTGCCAATCAGCCGGTCGTGCTCACGCCGTTCCTCCTCATGGGGGCGATGTCACCGGTGACGATCCCCGCTGCACTCGTACAGCAGCTAGCCGAGGCGCTTTCGGGCATCGCTCTCGCCCAACTCATCCGCCCGGGCTGCCCGGTGATCTTCGGGTCGTTCCTGTCGAATATCGACATGCAGTCGGGCTCTCCGTGTTTCGGAACGCCGGAGTCAGCGATCGGCCTGCTGTGCACCGGGCAGCTCGCAAGGCACTTCGGGTTGCCGTTTCGAACCGGGGGAGGACTGACCTCGAGTCAGACGCCCGACGCACAGGCGGCCTACGAGGCTCTGATGACCATGTTGCCGACGTTCTTGACCGGGACGAACTGGGTCATGCACTCCGCGGGCTGGCTGGAGGGTGGGCTCGTCAGCTGTTATGAGAAGTTCATCATCGACATCGAGCTGCTCAGGATGCTGCGAGTGGAGTTCACGCCGCTCGAGATCGACGAGGCTGCTCTTGCGTTCGACGCGCACCTCGAGGTCGGACACGGCGGGCACTTCCTCGGTGCGGAGCACACGATGACGCGTTTTCGCGAGTGCTTCTACCGCCCGATGCTCTCGTCCTCAATGAACTTCGAGCGATGGTCGCGCCAGGGCGCTCTCGACGCGAGTGCTCGCGCAGCTGCGATCTGTCAGAAGACGCTCGACGAGTACGAGCAGCCACCGCTCGACGACGCCATCCGCGAGGAGCTCGAGGACTACGTCAACCGGAGGCGCGCCGAGCTCGGAGACTGAGGGTCGCGAGCCGTCCGGGCGCTCGAGAAGGGTGCTGTCGGACAGCCGCTCTAGTTGTCCGAGGCCGCTCAAGTTGTTCGACGAGCTTTAGGCCTCGTTCACGACCAAGCAGCGAATGCTCTCTCCGGCCTTCACGGCCTCGAGCGCGCTCGGCAGCTCCGCCAGCGCCACCTTGTCGGAGGCCATCGCATCGACGCGGAGCTCGCCACTGTCGACGAGGGCGGCGAGGCGAGGGACGTCGACCGCGGGCCTCGCCGAGCCCATGAAACAACCCAGGATCCGCTTCTCGTTGATGAAGCCCCAGGTGTCGATCCCGACGACCGTGCCCTTCGGCGCCAGCCCGACGACGATCGTCGCGCCACCGGCGGCGGTCAAGGCCCACGCCTGTTCGATCGTCGGCGCACTCCCGACCGCTTCGAAGACGAAGTCCACGCCCCCCGGCAAGAGCCGGTGGACACTTGCCCGCGCGTCCTGATTGCTCGCGTCGACGGTGTGGGTTGCCCCGACCGACATGGCGAGCTCGAGATTGCGCGGACGGGTGTCGATGGCGACGATCTGCGAGGCCTTCGCGATCTTCGCAGCCTCGATGACCGACAGGCCCACCCCCCCGCAGCCGATGACGGCGACGCTGGCGCCAGCTGGCACCGCGGCCGTGTTGAAGACCGCTCCCGCGCCCGTCAATACCGCGCAAGACAGGAGTGCCGCGACGTTGAGATCGAAACGCGGGTCGATGCGCACGGCCCCGCTCGCCGGCACGACGGCATAGCTGGCGAACGAGGACACCGAGTTGAAGTGGTGGATCACCTCTGGGCCGGCGTGCAGACGGCTCGTCCCGTCGCCGAGCATTCCTGTCGTCGCCATCTTGGCTGCGGTCGAGCACAGGTTCACCCGACCGGCGCGGCAGGCCGAGCAGTGCCCACACGACGGCACGATCGACAGGACCACGTGATCGCCGGGCACAAGGTCGACCTCGCCGGGTCCGACCTCCTCGACGATGCCCGATGCCTCGTGGCCGAGAACCAGCGGCATTGGCTCGGGCAACGTGCCGTCGAGCACGTGCATGTCGGACCCGCAGATCCCCGTCGCGGCGATGCGCACGAGAACCTCGTCACCTCTCGGTGGATCCAGGTCGATGACTTCGATCGCCGGGAGCTCGCCCACGCGGCGGAAGACCGCTGCCTCGATTCTCATGTCTCCTCCTCGTCTGACGCGGTCGGCGGTGCTCAGCCAACGCGGTAGTGGCGAACGGCATCGTCGTCGAGAACGATGCCGAGGCCCGGCCTGTCCGGCAAGACGAGGTCGCCGGCGGCGTCCACCTCGACGGGCTCGGCGAGCATGAAATCCCTCCTCGCCGTGACCCAGCTCGGCGGGTCGAACGGGTACTCCAGGTATGGGCCGCCCCCGACGCCGGCAACGAGATGGAGATTGACCAGAAGCCCGATCCCGTTCGTCCAGGTGTGCGGCGAGAACCACCGTCCCTTCGCCAGGACGACCTCGGCAAGCGTCCGGGCGCGAGAGATCCCCACTGCGAGCACGGCGTCGGGCTGGTACACGTCGAGCGCGTCAGCTTCAACCATCCCGAGGAACTCGGGGAAGCTCCGCACCATCTCGCCTCCCGCGATTCGCACCGAGCCCGCAGCCCGGAGCCCGACCAGACCCTTCACGTCGGAACCATCGAGAGGCTCCTCGAGCCAGAAGACGTCGAGATCAGCGAGGCTGGCCGCGATGCGCCGTGCGGCCGCTAGATCCAGAGGTGGCCGGGTGTCACCGGGCATGCGCCAGCCTTGGTTGAGGTCGACCATCAGCGCCATGGCCGGCAGCGCCTCTCGCACCGCGGCAACGGCCTTGATCCCTTCTGCGAGGTTGGCCGGGTCGATGCGGAGCTTCATCGCACGCAGTCCCATCGCAGCGAATTCCTGGGCGACCTCGACGCGCCGCTCCGGCTCGACGAGCGCACCCGTCGAGGCATAGGCAGGCAACCGGTCGGTGACTCCTCCGAGGAGCCGAGACACGGGCGCGCCGCAGACCTGGCCCGCGATGTCCCAAAGTGCGGCCTCGAGCGGCCACGGACGGGGACCGTGGAACGCAACGGTCTCGAGCGCCCGGACATGCCTTCCGATCGCAAGCGGGTCCTGACCGACGAACAGGTGGACATACGGCTCGAAACCATCCATCGTGTCGCCGGACCCGACACCGCGCACACCCTCGTCAGTGTCCACGAATACGAGCGTCGCAGGGTAACGCCGCCGCGGAACCGGGTCCCATGCGGCCGGGAAAGGAGGGTCGAGGGGCAGCTCGAGGTGGACGAGCTCGATACCGGTGATCTTCATCGGGAGCGGTAGAAGGGGTTCCAGGGATCCTTGCCGGCGGGCAGGAACTCATCGACCGTCGGAAACCCCGCCTTGCCGTTGCGCAGAGCCTGGAACGTTGCCTCGGTGTTGTTCGCGTAGACGGCCTCGGCCTCGTCGGCCTCGGGGTTCACCCAGACGGCCGCGATCAGCACGAGCTCCCGACACCGGCTCGCGTCGATCGTCCCGTCCTCGAGCGCACGTGCGACACCAGTCGCGACCCCTGCTTGGGCCGCGCCCCACGTGAGGTCGCCGTGGGTCGACCCGGCGATCGCGGCTTTGTTCACGAACAGCGTGGGCGGCGTGATCGCGACTCCGGGGCGCCCGATTGCGACGAACGGCGCGTAGCCGGCACTCGGGCCGGCGAGCGCGTTCGCCCACGCGGCCCCCACAGGACCCTCGCGCTCGCCGAGGACCGTGTTGATGTGGGCCGCGTTCTGACCGGACCCGATGAACGACTCACCGATCTGCAACGCCGTCCTCCTCCCAAGGCCGAAGGACGCCCCGCGCGACCTCACCGGTGTTCATGTCCTCGAATGCCGCATTGACACCTTCCAATGGGTACCGGCGGGTGACGAGCCGGTCCAGCGGCAGGCGCCCCTCGGCGTGCAGGCGCAGGATCATGGGCATGTCGAGCGCCGGGCGGGACGAGCCGTAGAAGGTTCCGGTGACGATCTTCTCGGAACGGACCAGCTCGGGGCCGGGCAGCGCCACGGTCGAGCTGAGGGGCGGCACACCCACAGCGACGATCATGCCGCCGGGTCTCGTGGCCGCGAACGCGAGCTCGGTCAACCTGGTCAGGCCCGCCGCCTCGAAGGCGTAGTCGAGGCCTCCGCCAGAGTGATCCAAGAGCGCCTCGAGCAGGCCGGCGTCGTTCCCGTCGAGTGCCACCGTCGCACCGAGCTCGAGAGCGAGGGCCCGCTTGGACTCGACAGGCTCGACGGCGATGATCGTCCCGGCACCCGCGAGGCGCGCGCCCATGATGGCGGACAGGCCGACGCCACCGGCTCCGAAGACCGCCACGCTCGAGCCGGGCGTCACCTTCGCCCTGTTGATGACTGCGCCGATCCCGGTCATAACTGCGCATCCGACGAGGGCGGCCACCTCGAGGTCGGTGTCCGGGGGGAGAACGATGCAGGACCTCGCAGACACGACGGCGTGGCGTGCGAACGTGGACAGATATGAGTAATGGTGAATCGGGAGGCCGCCCCGCGCCAACCGGATTCCCCCGCCGGGAAGGGCCCCGATGCCCATGTCCTTGGTCGCAACCTCACACAACGACAGCCGGCCTTCCTGACAGCGGCGGCAGCGGCCACAGGTCGGGAGCCACGACAGCACGACTTGGTCGCCCACCGCGACAGTCGTCACGCCGGCGCCGATCTCCTCGACGACGCCTGCGCCTTCGTGCCCCAGCACCGCGGGCAGCGGCGAGGGAGAAGACCCGCTGACCGCGTTCCAGTCGCTGTGACAAACGCCGCTTGCCTCGATCCGGACGCGAACCTCCCCTCTGCTCGGCGGCGCGAGCTCGAGGTCCTGGACGAGGAGCGATCCTCCGATCTCGTCGAGCACCGCGGCTCTCGTCACAATCGCCTCGGTCATCTCGCGAACCTTGCCGGCGCCACGTGGTTCCCACGCTCAGCACGGAAGAGTTGCATCACGACGTTCGTCCTCACCTTGATCCCGAGCTCGTCGGAATGCTCCGGACCGTGACGGCAAGCTCGGGATCTCGAGGTGCTGCTCGGTTGTTCTGAAACATGATAATCACCCGTTGATCCGAACCCGCGGCCCGGCTAGCCGTCGCCCAGGCCGCCCAAGACGAGCGAAGCGGCGGCGCTGACGTCTGGCCCGAGCGGACGATCGACGAGCTCCGACGACAGCTTGGCGCGGGCTCGCTCGAGCAAGGCGCGGCCGGTCGGCGAACCAGGGACGGCGCCGAGGAGGTCGAGCGCTCGCACCGAGGCGACGAGCTCGGCGCCCACCACGAGGCACAGGGACTCGATCGCCGTCCCAAGCTGCTCGACGCCGAGCGGGGCATGGCTCGCGAGGTGTTCGATCCCGGCCGAGATCGTCACCGGCCAGCACGACGTGCTCGTTGCGGCCAAGCGCAGCCGGTCCATGGCTGCTTGGGCGACGTACTCGAGGATCATCACGCCCGAGGCCCCCGGCGTTCCATCACTGAGAAACCGAGTCAGTCCGGTCATCGACGGGTCGCACACGAGGCCGAGGCGCGCCAGGGACCCGAGGCCCACGCCCGCGAGCGCGTTGCGCAGCTGGTCGAGCGCGCCAGCCAGCTCACTGGTGAGAAAGTTCCCGTTCGCCAGCGCGACCTCGTTGCCCTTTGCTTCGGCGTTCGTGGAGGTGCCGTCGCCGCCGGCGATGAGCGGATTCTCGCTGGCCGCGTTGACCTCGATCTCGAGAACGTCCACGAATCGGTCGAGAGCGTCCTGGGCAGCCCCGTTGAGTTGTGGCGCACACCGCAGCCCAAAGGGGTCCTGCAGGCGACCGGCGGCCCCGGCGGCGCTCTCGCCCAGGATCTCGCGCACACGGCCCGCCGAGAGCGACGGCCCGCGAAACGGGCGTGCCGCTTGCACGCGGGGGTCGAACGGCGAGGGGCTCCCGCCGCACGCGAGCACGCTGCAGCCGAGCACGGCATCGACCGACGAGAGGATCCGAGCAGCGTCGGTGGCGAGCAGGGCCGCGCTGCCGAGCGTGCAAGCGTTGCTCGACATCAGAGCAAGCCCGTCGCCCACGCCGAACTCGATGGGCTGTGCCGGGCGCGTTCCTTCCTGCCAATCGCCCTCGCCCGCGAGCGCGAGCCCCACCTCGGCCATCGCCGTCAAGTCGCCGGTACCGATGCCGCCGAGGCTGTGCACGACCGGCGTCGCCCCCGATGCCAACGCGGCGAGGATCCCGTCCACGACCAAGGGCTGGACGCCCGAGCCTCCGGCGAGGAGCTGGTTCGCGCGCACGACCAACAGCGCTCGCACCTCCGCCGGGCCCAGCACCGTTCCGACTCCGCCGGCGTGGCTGCGGAGCAGAGCGAGCGAGTGATGGCGCATCCTCTCTTGCGGCACCGGTTCGGACAGGTTCGCGCCGACTCCCGTCGTTCGGCCGTAGATGCGCGCGCCACCCCCGAGCACCCGGGTTGCTCGACGCCACGAGGCTTCGAGGCGATCGTGGGCAGCGGCGGAGACGACCACGTTCGCACGGTCACGCGCCACCGCGGTCACGCCGGCGACGCCGAGGCTTCGCCCGTCGAGCTCGACTGTCGCGCTCGCCCTCGCGGCGGGTCCTGTCACGCGTCGCGCGTAGGCAGGCCGGCGGCCTTCCAGGCGCGGAAGCCACCATCGACATCGGTGGCTCGGCGCAGACCCAAGTGGCGAAGGCTCGCAGCCGCCAGGCTCGACGCATAGCCCTCCGAGCAAAGCACGATGATGTGGGCGTCGTAGCGGGCCAACTCGAGGATGCGGGCGTCATTACGGGGATCGAGTCGCCACTCGAGGACGTTGCGCCCGATGATGACCGCGTCCGGCACCTCACCTTCCTCGCGGCGTTGTTCGACAGGCCGAATGTCGACCAGCGTGGCGCCGGCGGCAATGGCCCGATACGCGGCCTCCGGATCCAGCCGCTCGATCTGGAGCCGCGCGTCGGCGAGAAGATCGTCGACGCTCTGGAGTGATCGATGCCGGCGCAGCTCGCGGCGTGGTCCCTCCGGAGACGTGACGACGACGGTCTCGTTCGCAACCAGGCCGCCCGGGGTCAGCTCGTAGTACGTCATCGTGACGAGCGGCGGCGAATAGGCATGAACGCTGACCGCGGGTGAGGAGCCCGAATGGCTGACGTTGTGAACGTGTGCAGGGCCGAAGAAGATGCGCTCGGACGCGGAGAGCCGGCGCGTCCGGACGCGATGGCCGCCCCCCGTGCGGAGCTGCTCGAGCAACACACCATCAGCGACGCAAAACGACCCTGACGAGCCACCGTGGTCATGCCAGTCGGTGTCCTGACCCGGTAGCCAGGCAAGGAGCCAGACGTCGCAGGTCTCCGAACGATGGAGGGGCAGATACCAGCGCTGATCCGGGTCCTCCACGACGAGGTCTTCCCAGAGCTGCCGGTTCGCCGCCACCGCACCGGTGACCGCGCCAAGCTGGCGGGGTGGAAGCCGGAAGTGCCCTTGGAGGTAGGGCTCCAGGAATACCGCGATCGCGCGGCGGCGCCCATCGTCGACGCCGGAGAATCTCGCCTCGTCGGCGTCCATCCGGGCTTGGCGCCCGGATCCGAGCATCGCTCCCCTGGTCACTTCAACTGCCAATTCCTACCTCCAGAAGCAGGGATTATACCCGAACCGGAGGGGGCACTGGGCCTTCTGCGCGCCGAAGGCAGTCTTGCTTCGGACGCGATGCTTCGGATCCCTGGGCGCCCGCGACCGGCGCAGGCCCGATCAGCTCTTGGCGGCGTTCCAGAGGAAGAACTGGCCTTGGGCTGTCGGGTAAACGCCCGTCACGTTCGTCTGCGTCGCACTCAGGTAGTCGTAGAAGTACGCAAAGATGATCGGGGTCTCGTCGAGCAGGAGCGTCTCGATCTGGCCCGCCAGGCTCCGCTGGGTGGAGAGGTCCACCGCGGCGACGAACTGCTTGGAGAGCGAGTCGTATTGGGCGTTGTTGAAGCGGGCGCCGTTCCACGAACCCGTCCCGGCCGCCTTGCTGTAGGTCTGCAGCGGCGCCTCCAGGTAAATGTTCGGTACCGAGCGGGCACCGTAGTCGACGAGGCTCATCTCGCCGTCCAGCCAGTCCGACGTCCCGAAGAGCGCAGAGCCGTAGTACTTCGTCGGGGACTCGATCGTGAGCGTGATGTCGACGCCGATCCTGGCCGCGCTCTGCTTGACGATCTGGGCGAAGTCAGGCATTTCCTGGGTCGTCTCAGTGAGGAGCGGGGTCGCGAAGCCGTTCGGCACCCCCGCCTGTGCCAGCAGACTCTTGGCCAGCGTCAGGTTCTGCACGCGTTGGGCGACGCTCGTGTTCGTGGCTGGGAAGACCGGGGCGAACGGGCTGTCGTTGCCGATCGTGGCGTAGCCCTTGAACAAGGCCTGGACGAGAGCCGGGCGGTCGAGGGTGAGGGCGATCGCCTGGCGCACCAACTTGTTCGAGAACGGCGCGAGGTCACACCGCATCGAGAGCTCCCGGTGCGTGGCCGCCTTCAGGCTGATGACGTTGTAACCCGTGAGGAGCTGTGGGCTCGCGGCGACGGAGAACTGGTCCAAGCAGTCGATGGACCCGGCCTGGAGCGCCGCGGTCATCGGCGCCTCTTCCGCGTAGAAGGTGAACTGCACTTTCGAAGGCAGCGCCGGAGTGCCCCAGTAGTGAGGGTTGGGGACCATGGTGGCGCCAACCTCGGGCGTGTAAGCCGTCTTCATGAGCCGGCCGGTACCGGGGAACGACGTCTGGTAGTTCGAGTAGTCGAAGTTGTTCGGGACGATGATCATGTTGTAGTTGTCGCTGGTAACGCCGTCGATGAAGCTCGCGTCTGGCGCGACGAGATGCATTGCAACCGTCTGCGAGTCCACTTTCACCACTCCGTCGGGCACGAGCGTGCCGCCGAAGACCGAGAGGGCGTTCGCCTTGCTCTTCGGATCGCATTGGGTCTTGAAGCTGTAGACGACGTCGTCGACCGTCATGGGCGTGCCGTCGTTGAACTTCACGCCCTGGCGGATCTTGAAGGTCCATATCGAGGCGTCGGCGTTGGGGGTCCAGCTCGTGGCGAGCCACGGGTGGTAGTTCAGCTGCTGGTCGATGAAGACGAGAAACTCACCGACGTTGCCGATCAGCTCCAGGCCGCCCTGGTCGGCGATCGTGAGCGGGTTGATGGCAGCGGCGGGCACCAGGATCCCCGCGTTGATCGCCGCGCCTTTCTTCCCTGGCGTCGTCGTGGTCGAGCCGGACGGTGCCGTCGTGGTCGTCGTCGGGGTCGTCGTGCTGCCGCAAGCGGCGAGGATGCCGCCGACGACCGGGATCGACATGCCGAACATGGTGGCGCGCCGGATGAAGTCGCGCCGCGACAGCCGGCCGGCAACGAACTCATCGATGATGTGCTCGGGGATCGGCCCCGCTCCCTTGCGGATTGGATCGAGCCGACCATGGTCAATGTCCACTGGGTCCCCCTTGTTCAGCTGGAGCAATGGTCGCGAGAAATTCTGCCTGATCATAGCCCGCTCCCCACAATCAAACCGAAACAGTTTCTTCATGGATTCTCAGCCTCAGGCTCGTCGTGTGGATGCACCGCTAGGGCGGCGTCGGTCGGGTCGGGTCTGCTCGGCGCGGTGGGCGCCACCGAGAGGGCTTGCAGGCTGCGGAGCTCGGCGAGTGGGATGTGGCAGCTCATCATGTGGCCCGGCTCGACCTCGACGAGCGGCGGCACGGTGGTCTCGCAGAGGCCGCTCTCCAGCCGTCGTGGGCAGCGAGTGTGGAACACACAGCCAGAGGGGGGGTGGGCCGGGCTCGGGATCTCGCCCGTCAGCTTGATCCGTTCCCTCCTCTGGCCGTCGAGACTGGGTACGGCGGAGAGCAACGCCTCTGTGTAGGGGTGGTGCGGGCCCGAGAACACGGTCTCGGCAGGCCCGTACTCCATGACCCGGCCGAGATAGAGCACCGCGATCCGGTCGGCCAGGTAGCGCACGACTCCGAGGTCGTGCGAAATGAACATGTACGTCACCTGTTCGCGGCTCTGAAGGTCGGCGAGCAGGTTGAGGATCGCGGCTTGGACCGATACGTCGAGAGCTGATGTTGGCTCGTCACAGACGACGACACGAGGGACGCCGGCGAAGGCGCGGGCGATCGCCACCCGCTGCTTGAGGCCGCCGGAGAGCTGAGTCGGGCGAAGCGGAAGATGGCGTTTCTCCATCCGCACTGATTGCACGATCTCGGCCAGCCGCTCTTCGCGCTCCGCGCCCGACAGTCCCGCCAGTTTGAACAGGGCCCGCCCGATCAGGTAACGGACGCTGTGGCGGCGGTTCAGTGCCGAGTCGGGGTTCTGGAAGACGATCTGCACGGCCTTGAGCTGGTCGCGGCTACGGCCAGTTGACTTGGATCCAAGCGCGCGGCCCTCGAGCTCGATCGTCGCGCCCGGGTCCGGTGGCGTCAGGCCGAGCAGCACCCGAGCAAGCGTGGTCTTTCCGCTCCCCGACTCCCCGACCAACCCGAGCGTCTCGCCGAGATGGATGTCGAGATTGACGCCGACGAGCGCCTGCACTCGCTCTCCACGCACGGGGTAGGTCTTCGACACGCCCCGAAGTCGGATCACGGGCTCGGCGGCTTCGTCCCTGTCCGCCAGGCGCGCGTCCTCGGGCGTCGCCCTCGGGAGCGCAGGCGCCCGCTCATGAAAGTGGCAGCGTGAGATCCGCCCCGCGCTCACCTCGTACATCGGGGGCGCCTCCTCGAGGCAGCGCTGCTCGGCGAGCGCGCAACGCTCGGCGAAGATGCACGCCGACAGCACCGCTCCCGGCGCGGGCAAGAAGCCCGGGATCGTGTCCAGGCGGCCGTGGTCCTTGCGGTGACCGCGGCGGGGGATGCAGCGGAGCAGCCCCACGGTGTAGGGGTGCCGGGGCTGTTCGAAGACTTCCTGTGCCGGGCCCTCCTCCACGATCTCACCGGCGTACATGACGCCGACCCGGTCGCACATCTTGGCGATCACGGCCAGGTTGTGGCTGATGAACAGCACCGAGGTGTGGAACTCCTCGCGGAGTGACCCCACGAGGTCGAGGACCTCCGCCTCGACGGTGGCATCGAGCGCCGTCGTCGGCTCGTCCAGGATGAGCAGCGACGGCTCCGAGGCGAGCGCCATAGCGACGACGACTCGCTGCAGCATGCCGCCGGAGAGCTGGTGCGGGTAGGCCTTGAGCACCCGGCCCGGGTCGGAGATCCGGACCCGGCGAAGCGCCTCCTCGGCTCGCCCGAGGGCCTCGCTCCTGCGAAGCCCGGCGATCTCGAACACTTCGGCGACCTGGCGTCCCACCCGGATCGAGGGGTTGAGGGCACGAGCCGGCTCCTGGTACACCATCGATACCGTTCGCGCCCGAAGCTGACGGAGGGCGCTCTTGCTCATCGAGCCGAGATCCTGGCCGTTCACGGTGATCGACCCGGCGCTCAACCGCCCGTTGCGCGGCAGATAGCGCGTGATGGCGAGCGCAGCCGTCGATTTGCCGGAGCCGGATTCGCCGACGAGGCCGAACGACTCGCGCCTGCCGATCTGGAACGAGACGTCTCGCAGCGCGAGGCGATCCTTCCCCCGCACTCGGTAAGTGACATCCGCATGCTCGACGTCGAGCGCGAGAGCCTGATCGACGCCGACGCCGAGCTCGGTAGGAGCTTGGATGGTCACTGGACGAGCACCACTTCGATCGAGTCTGCAACGAGGTTGACCGCGACCACGAGCGAGGCGATCGCGAGCGCCGGGAACAGCGTTTCCCACCAATACCCGGCGCCAAGGAGTGAGTAGGTGTACGAGATGTCAGCTCCCCAGTCCGGGGTTGGTGGCTGGATGCCGAAACCAAGAAACGAAAGGGTCGCGATGGCGAAGATGGCGTACCCAAGGCGCACGGTGAACTCAACGAGGATCGGCGAGAGCACGTTCGGAAGGATCTCGGCGAACATGATGTGCAGGGCGCCTTCGCCGCGGAGACTCGCGGCGGCGACGTAGTCGAGCTCGCGCTCTTGCAAGACGGCCGTGCGGACCGTGCGCGCGATGAGCAGGGCGAACACGAACCCGATCACGAGGATGAGCGTGCGCGACGAAGGGCCGAGGGCCACCACGAACAGGAACGCCACGATGACGACCGGAAGGGCGAGCACGGCCTCCACGAGCCGGCCGACGACGTTGTCGACGACACCGCCGAAGTAGCCCTGCGCGAGACCGATCGCGGTGCCGACCGAGGTGCCGAGCAGCGTCGCGAGCGGCGCGACGATGAGGATGTCCCTCGACCCCGCGATGACACGGGACACTACGTCGCGCCCGAGATAGTCCGTACCGAACCAGTGCGAGGCGGACGGCGCGAGATTGAATTGGAGGAAGTTGCCGTTCAGCGGGTTGGACGGCTCGAAGAGGCTCCCGAACAGAGCGCAGACGATCCAGAACAGGAGAATGGTCGCGCCGACGATGAAGGTCTTGGACCGTAGGAGCTGGCCGAGGTGCTCGCGCCGGATCTTGCCGACGGAGACGTCGAGAGCCCCGGCGGCCGAGCCGGACCCAGCTGGGCCTGAACCCGGCATCGGTGGGATCCGGAGCGCCGATGGCGCGTCGAGACCGACCGGGCTTGTGGCCGATGGGGCGATCACAGCGTCGCCAAGCTCGCCGTCGCGCACTACTCGGAGCTCTCGAGTCGAACGCGGGGGTTGAGCAGCGTGTAGAGCACGTCCGCGATGATCGTCGCCACCAGGTAGACGACACCGATGGTCAGGATGCCGGCCTCGAGCATCGGGAAGTCCTTGTCCTTCGCGGCCGTGAAGATCAATCGCCCGATCCCCTGATAATTGAACAGCGTCTCAACGACGACAAGCCCTCCGATCAGATAGCCGGTCTGGGTGGCCACGACCGTGATCGTCGGAAGCAAGGAGTTGCGAAGCACGTGCCGGAAGATGACCACTCGGCGCGGAAGCCCCTTCAAGGTCGCGGTGCGGACGTAGTCGGAGTCGAGCGCCTCGAGCGTTCCCGCTCTCGCCATGCGGGCGATGTACCCGAACAGGATCAGCACGAGCGGGATGGCAGGCAGGATCAGGTACTTCAGCTGAGTGAAGACGGGGGAGCCAGGGGGCCAGGTCGCCGTGACGGGGAGCACCTTCAGCCAAATGGCGAAGATGACGATGAGCACGACACCCGAGACGAACTCGGGCACCGTCGAGAACGACAACCCGCTCACGCTGATGACGCGGTCGATCCACTTGCCGAAGTTGAGGGCGGCGACGACCCCACCGAAGATGCCGAGCGGTACCACGATGACGAACGCGACGGCCGCCAGCTTCAGCGAGTGCCCGAGCGCCGTGAACACGAAGGGGCGCACCGGCGACTGGAACTGATAGGAGAGTCCGAAGTTGCCCCGGACGAATCCCGACACCCAGCCCCAGTACTGGCTGATGAGCGGCCGATCGACGCCGAGCGACTTGTCGAGCGCTTTCACGGCGCTCTCTGCAGCGAACGGCCCGAGAATCGCCCGGCCGGGATCTCCGGGCAGGACGCGACCCGCAAAGAAGATGATCAGGCTCAAGATGACCAGCGTGAGCAGTGCCAGCCCCAAACGCTTCAGCAGGAACCTCGCCAAAGCGCCCCCTTGTAACTCGCGACGAAGATCAGAGTGGTCGACGTCAGTTCATGAACGGTACCCAGGCCTGTGCAGGGACGCAATGGCGGCCGGCTCCTGCATTCCAGGTCAGCTATCGGTGGCTACTCGCCGAGGTCCTCGAATGCGAGCGCGCCTGATAGGGCGCCTTTGCTGATGACCCTTGCGAGGCGGCCGGCCTCGACGCCCTGGTCTCGAACGACCGTCCCGTCGACGGGCGCGAACAGCGACCGTACGGCTTGGAGGAGGGGCTCGAGCGGCGGGGCCGGGCGACGCTCGGTCACATAGAGGGCCTGGCTCGAGACAAGGGCCAGAATCGCGAGCGCGTCGTCCAGGCACTCCGCCGCCCGGCGCTCCTTCCGGTAGGCACTGAAGGTCGCCGAGGACACGTCGTTCTGGGGATCATTGATGCTCGCGGGCAGCAAGGTCGGTGCTGCTGCCGCCCGCGCCTCCTCGACGAACGAGCCGGCCACCCAGCCGAACAGGTTCGTGGCGCCGCCCGCCGAGTCGGGCTCGAAGCCCCGAGGATTGAGGAAGTGAGGCAACCCGGAGACGCTGCTCAGATGCATCGCGGTGACTTGGCGCTCGGCCAGCAGCGCCAACTCGGCCCAGGCAAGCGCGAGCATCCCGAGCGCCGCGGGTGCCGCGGCGTTGTGGTAACCGCCCGTCGAGAGGACCCGCCCACGGGGGTGATCTTCGTCCGGCGGGACGTAAACCGGATTCTGGGTGACCGACCGGAGCGCGACGGCAGCCGCGCGCTCCACTCCCTCGACCGCGCGGCGCGCCTGACCGAGCACGCGTGGGACGATCCTGTAGCTGACCGGGGCCTGGTGGCCGAGACGGTTCTCCGTCTCGGCACTCGCGAGATGACCACGCAGGGCCCGAAGGGCCGCCGTCTCCTGCGCGTCTCCCCAGAGAGACTCGAGTGCCTCGTCGTAGGCGTCGAGAGGAGCCCGGATGGCCTCGATCGAGAGAGCGAAGAACTTCTCGGCGTGCGAAAGGCGGTGCCTAGCGTGCAGGGCCGTGTCCGCGAGCAGGGCAGACGACGCAGGTGAGCCGTTGATGAGGGCCATCCCTTCGCCCTCCTCGAGCTCGAGGTCGGACAGGCCCATGGTCACGTGCCGCATGGGCAGGACCTCTCCAGCTCCGACCTGTCCGTCGAGCGGCACGAGCGGGAGAGGGAGGTCGAGCAGGGCCGCGACGCGCTCGGCGACGATCGGCCGAACCTTCGCGTTCCCCTCGACAAAGTCCGCGAGCCGCGCGAACACGATGCCGCGCACGACCCGCTCGTCGAGAAACCCTCCGCCGAAGCCGCGTCCCGAGCGGCCGCTGAAAGAACGCGCGAACGCGAGCTGGTCTTCGGGAGGGATCGTCACCGTCACCTCGAGACCCGCCCGCGTCGTGATCCCGTAGAAGAAAGCCGTCCGGTCCGCGTCAAGCAGCGAGACGAACGCTGCGCGGGCCTCGGCCATCGCCCTCCTGGCGACCGGCCCGATCTCAACCGACTCCCCGTCGACCGCGACGCGACGGAAGTTCTCGAGCGTGAAGTCGTCGCGCGTGTCGACGAGAACGGTCATTCGCTGGCCGCTCTGCGGGTGAGCTCCACCCTGGCCGCACGAACGGCGCGATCCACGTTCTCACCGCCGCGCGCCGCGACTTCGGTGATACGCGTGCCGTACCGCGGGCCCCGTCTGGCCACCAGCTCTCGGGATTCAGCCATCACACCCCTCACGATCCGCCCACAGGCCTGGCGCAGGAGCGTACCGGTTCGCGATTCGAGAGTCGCCGACTTGCGAGGTCCAGAACGCCCAGAGCGCCTCGGCGAGCTGAGCGCTGACTGGACCCGCTGGATGGGCCCCCCAGCACCGGCTTGGGCGCAACTCGTTCACGTGGGCCAGCCCGCTGATCGCGCTCGTGAGAAAAGCCTCGTCGGCCGAAACGAGGTCACGGATCGCGAGCGGTTCGACGGACACCTCGAAGCCGAAGAGGGCTGCCGCGCGGGTCACGATCTCGCGCGTGGTACCCGCGAGGATGCGACCGCCGTCGGTCGGCGGCGTGCGCAGCACCGATCCGCAGACCGCGAAGATGTTGGCTCGCTCGGACTCGAGGACCGCACCGTCCGCGTCCACCAAGAGGAGCTGCTCGGTCGGGCCAAGACCGAGCGCGTCGCGCCGATCGAGCAGGATCCGGCGATCGTGCCACTTGTGCCGCCCGAGCCCGCCTGGCAGCGCGACGGGCACCAACGCCACGGGAGCGCCGGGAACGCCCGAGAACGCCTCTGGCGACGGCGAGATCGAGAGCTCGGTCAGAAGACGCCGGCTCGCGGACGGGTACACGCGAACACGAAGGCGCTGAGGACCCCGCGCGCCGGCGGCCATCTCGATGACCTCGGCGCCGAGGCGGACCGGCAGACGCGAACCGTACAAGAACCAGGCGCTCGCCGCGAGCCTGCCGAGATGCGACTCGAGGTCGACGGGCCGGCCTCCTAAGGCGAGAATCGTCTCGAACACACCCGAATCGGGGTCGGGGGTTCCCGGCGTCCAATCGGCCCGCGCGATGCGACGAGCGCGGCGAGGCTGTCCAGACGCGGGGCTGAGCTCTGCGCCTATCGCTGCAAGCAGCGGTCGAGCCTTGTCGAGGCACTCCTCGAGCTCTCGATCGGGATGCGAGTCCGCCACGACCCCGCCGCCGACCCCGAGCCAGGCCCTGCCGCCTGCCAACTCGAAAGTTCGGATCGCGACGTTCAACTCGAGGCCCGACAAGGGACTCGCGATGCCGACGGCACCCGTGTACACCTCGCGGGCCGTCGTTTCAAGAGCGGTGACGAGCTCCATCGCCCGGACTTTTGGCGCCCCGGTGACCGAGCCCGGCGGGAACGTGGCCCGCAGCAGGTCGGCGTCGGAGGTCTCCTCGCACAGCTCTCCGGTCACGTCCGACACGAGATGCCAGACACCCGGGTGCTCCTCCGCCCGGCACAACTCGGGCACCGCAACGGTGCCGAAGCGGCAGACTCGACCGAGGTCGTTGCGCACGAGGTCGACGATCATCACGTTCTCCGCACGGTCCTTGGCTGAGCCGAGCAGCCCTTCGCGCTGGTGTCGCGACGAACTGTGACGCCTCGCTGTGCCCTTGATGGGCGAGCTCAACACGGCGCGGCCCCGACGCCGGAGGAAGAGCTCGGGCGAGAAACTGGCTACAGCCACCGAGGGGTGCCCGAGGTAGGCGCCAAAGCGCGGCGTGAGAAGATCGGCGCCGGCGCAGAAGAGCTCGACGGGATCCCCGGAGAATCCGGCCTCGAGGCGCGTGCAGACGTTGACCTGGAAGACGTCGCCAGAACGGATGTGCTCGATGGCACGAGACACCGACACCACGTGCGTCTCCGACTCCGGTCTCGGCAGAAACGGCCCGCACCGGAATACTCCAGAATCCGGCTCAGGCTCCACGCTGCGTCGCTGCCACACCTCGAGGCGCGACGCGAGGCGCTCGGACTGCTCGTCGGACCAGAGGGCTTCGAACCACCACTTGCCCTCGTCGTCGCGGCGCAGCGCGTGATCGTAAAAGGCGAGTATCGACGTCGGCACCGGCACCGGGCGGCGCGGCGGAGGTGGCAAGCGTTCCACGAGCCGGCCGAGCTCGTAGCCCAGGTACCCGACCCAGCCACCTCCGGTCACGCATTCGGGAGTTCCGGTGATCTCTGGCTGCTGGTCGAGCAGGGCGAATGGGTCGTCCGCGTCCTCAACGACGAGCAACGGATCGGAGCCGACAAGCGCGTGACCCCCCGACCAGGCGCCCACGAGCGCGAACGGCCGTGCGTCGGTCCGGGCGGCCCTCAGCACAGCGCTCGGACTTCTCTCCATCGCGAGCGGCACGCGGACCGCATGGGCCGAGAGAGGAACCCGGGCGGGCGTCCGATGCTTCAGGCCCGCGGTTCGCACGAAGATACTTCTAGCCGAAAGATCGCGATGACAGGCTGCAAGCCGTTGCGCAGGAGTTTCAGGCCCGAGACGCAGCCGAAGTCCGCGAAATGTCCGCGGGATACGAAAGCACCTCATCGACGGCTGCTCGAGTCTGGTCCTCGCTGTCCGGCCAAAGATGTGAGTACGTGTCGAGCGTCTCTGCCGCGCTGGCGTGACCCAGACGGGCCTGGACGACCTTCACCGACTCGCCGTGGCGGATCAGGAGCGACGCGTAGAAATGCCTCAGCGCATGAAAGCCCGTACCGTTCGGAGCGCCGGCCGCCTTCACGGCGGGGCGCCATATGTTCGAGAACCCGGTGCGGCGGATCGGCTCGCCGGCGTCGCTTGTGAACAGGAAGCCGTCGGTGCCAACCGGGTAGGCGGCAAGATGAGCGGCCAGGGCATCGAGCACCACGGCAGGCAACGGAACGACCCGATAGCTCGCCTGCGTCTTCGGCGGACCGAACGCGGGTCCCCGTCCCCGGGGGGCTAGGAGCACGAGCTGGCGATCGACGGTCACCTGCCGGCGCAGGAAGTCGACCCGGTCTAGGGTGAGGCCGAAGCACTCGCCCTGGCGCAGCCCGGTGCCAGCGGCGAAGATCACGAGCGCCTGGTACCGGTCCGGTACAGCTTTGACGAGCGCGAACACCTCGGCCGTCTCGAGTGGCTGGACCTTGGATCGATCCACCGCGGGCAGCTTCACGCCGACGCACGGGCTCCTGGCGATGACCTGATCGCGAACCGCTGCGTTGAAGATCGCGCGGACGTTTGCGACGACGACGCGGACGCTAGAGGAGGAGAGCTTTCCGGAGATCCCGCGAACCCAGGTTTGGATCTCGGACGGGCGGATCGAAGCGATGGGGCGAGCCTCGAACGTGGGCAAGATGTGCTTTCGCAGGGCCGAGCCGATGTTCGCCGCCGTCGCGGGACGATGGACCTGCGCCGCCTGCCATGAGCGGGCGAAGTCGCCGAACGTGGTCTTGCCGGCCTTCGGGTCGATCCACGACCCGTGACGCAACGCGCTCTGCTCGTCGCTGACCCATCCCTCGGCTTCGACCTTGCGCTGGAACGTCTTGGTCCGCTCGCGGCCGTCGGGCCCTCGGTAGGTTGCTTGCCAGCTAGTGCCTCTGCGCTTCACGCTTGCCATGTCATCCTGCCTTTCCGACCCTGCCCGCTGGCAGGAATTCCTTAGCTCGTGCGACCTTGACCCATCGGTGTACCTGCGTGAGATTGACGTGATTGGCGTCGGCGATGAGACCCGACGCGGCACGCACACGGCCAGCAAGACGCGCGTAGACGGAAGCCACTTCGCGGTAGAAGTCGTCTCCGTAGGGGCGGGATATCGGGATGTTGAGCAAGGCGTCCGATTCGTCGACGGGGGGAGCCGGATCGAGGAGATCGCTCAAGGGCCACGTCTTCGGCCTCGGTTCGATGCCGAGCTGCGCGGCGAAACTGCGGGTTACCCAGTTCTCAGCCCAGGAATTGTGATCGGGGCGCTTCTTGGAACCGACACTCCTCGAGAACCAGGAGATCAGGGTGCGCAGGTCCGGGCCGGGCGCTGCGATCTTACGAAGGACGTCGTCCGGCTCCACATTGACCCAAGCCTGGATGCGGCCGAACGGCACTTCCCGAAGCGAAAGGGCCTCGTGTTCCTGGTCGTTGGTCAGGAAGAGGTCGACAGGTACGAGCCGCCCATCGTCGGCCTGCACGAAGCGCACGAACACCGGAAACGAGAGTTCGTTGCTCTCGTACCGGACCCATCCCCCGTTACCAATCGATAGCTGTTCCATGTCTCGCGAAGCTTAGCGTTACGGTCTAACTTTCGCAAGCTTGCGTCATTTGCAGACCATATCCACAATGGAACGCAGGGTCCAACTTTCCGAACCTGGAGGACGCAAGTGGAGAAGCTGTTGTCGACAGAGGAGCTCGCCGAATTGCTCGGAGTCCCGGTCGCCACGATCTACAGGTGGCGACATTACGGCGGTCCGGGGCCTACGGCTATCCGGGTGGGCAAGCATCTTCGCTGGCGCGAAAGCGACGTCGACGAGTGGATCGATGGCCTTGCGGAGCAAGAGAAGGCGAAGGCGTCAGCGAGGACGGCGTGACCGCCTCAAAGACGCGTTATCCAACCTGGACCGAGCTCCTCGAGGCCGAGCCTCGGCTGGCCGAGCTCGAGGCCCAGGCGCGGCTCGCTCACCAGATGCCGGGACCCAAGTGCACGAACCGCGTTTGGTACGGCCGGGCAACGGGCCGAGCATGAAGCGGGACTTCAGCGAGCTCGTCGGCTGGGGTCGTCCTCGCTCGGCACCGGGTCCGGAGTGGCTGCGCTCGTCCCAGGCCTACGAGACCGGCTACAGCTACCTGTACGACTTGTTGCCGTGCGACGTCGGACCTGACGGCTGCACGTGTGCGCCGTGGTGAGCGAACTCGGCACGGCTGCCCTCGAGCTCGCTGCCGCCGGCTGGCCGGTGTTCCCGTGCCGCGGCAAGGTGCCGCTGACCGCTCACGGACACCTCGACGGCACGACGGACCTCGAGGAGACCGCTCGACGTTGGCGACGCTGGCCGAACGCGAACATTGGCGCTCGGGTGCCGGACTCGCTCGTCGTCATCGACGTCGACCCGCGGGCCGATGGTCACCTGACGCTCGCCCGGCTCGAGGGCATCCACGGCCCGCTCCCGGCGAGGCTGACGGTACGGACCGGAGGTCACGAGCTCGGGCGGCACTTCTACTTCCTACGGCCTCCCGGTCCGCCCTGCAACGGTGCCGGCAAGCTCGGATCCGGGCTCGACGTGAAGCTCGCTGGCAAGGGCTACACGATCCTGCCGCCGAGCATCCACCCGGAGACCGGACGCGCTTACGGGTGGCTCGACCCGACGTGCCCGGTTGCCCGGATGCCGGCGTGGCTCACCTCGCTCCTGCGGCCGCCACCGCCGCGCCCCCGATCGACGAGGCCGGCGCTGCACCTCAACGGTGACCGCCCGGGCGACCGTCTGGCGGCCGTGCTCTCGTGGGCCGAGATCCTCGAGCCGGTCGGGTGGATGTTCGTCGGCAGCAAGGGCCAGACCGGCTACTGGCGAAGGCCTGGGAAGGCCGAAGGCATCTCGGCGACGACAAACGCGCTCGGGACCGATTACCTGCATATGTTCACGAGCTCGGCACCGCCGTTTCTCGCCGACGAGAGTTACTCGAAGTTCGGCGCGTGGACGCTGCTGAACGCGGACGGAGACTTCGCGGCCGCGGCGCGCCAGTTTCGGGCAGGCATGCGATGACCGCTCCGGTCCCGACTGTCCCGGTCGCGGTGCCCGAAACCAACGGGCACATGGCAAACCATGCAGACCATCGTCAACCCCGTACAAGAGACGATCATGTCCTTCAGGAGCACCCTGCCACCGACCTCGGGAATGCTCGGCGCCTCGTCGCCGAACACGGGCGAGATCTGTTATGGGCGCCGCAACTGGGCGCATGGCTGGCATGGGATGGGCGTCGTTGGGCCGAGGACATCACCGGCGAAGCAGACCGGCGGGCCAAGGCCGTCGTCGATGGCCTGCTTGAAGCAGCCAACGGTCTGAGCGACCAGGAGCGTGACCAGAAGGTACGCCACTACCTCAAGTCGTCGGGGGCGAGCCGACTGCGTGCCATGGTCGATGTGGCAAAGACCGAACCGAGCATGCCGATCACCGTCGACCAGCTCGACCGGGATCCGTATCTGTTCAACGCCCAGAACTGCATTATTGACCTTCGTAGTGGCGAGCGTCTTCCCCACGACCGGAAGCGACTCCTCACGAAGATCGGCAGCACCTCTTACGATCCCGACGCCAAGTCTCCGACGTGGCTCCGGTTCATTCAGAGCGTCTTCGATGACGACACAACCTTGATCTCGTTCGTGCAGCGCTTCGCCGGGATGTGCCTCACGGCCGACGTCTCCGAGCAGATGATGGTGTTCGCCCACGGTCCGGGTGCCAACGGAAAGTCAACCTTGCTGAACTCGCTGCGGAGCGCTGTCGGCAGCTACGGGCTCCAGCTCGACCCGCGCATCTTGACCGTGACCCAGCACGAGAGCCATCCGACTGGCCTTACCGACCTGCTCGGCGCGCGCTTCGTCACCACGATCGAGACCGAGGCCGGAAGGCATCTGGCCGAGGCCCTGGTAAAGCAGCTCACCGGTGGAGACCCGATTCGCGCTCGTCGGATGAGAGCCGATTACTTCGAGTTCATGCCGACGCACAAGCTGTGGATCGCAGGTAACCACTTGCCACGAATCAACGGGACGGACCACGGCATTTGGCGTCGCATCGTCATCGTGCCCTTCGATGTCACCTTCGAGGGCGATCGCCAGGACAAAAGCCTCCCTGCCGAGTTGGCTGCCGAGAGGCCGGGGATCCTCACATGGATGGTCGAGGGATGCCTTGATTGGCTGAGGAACGGCCTTCGAATCCCAGCCCGAGTGACTACGGCGACGGCCGAATATCGACGGACGGAGGACCACCTCGGCCGATTCATTGCAACCTGCTGCGTCGAGGACGCGCACGCGTTAGTCACGACTCGGTCGCTTCGCGAAGAGTACGAACGCTGGTGCGAGATGGAAGGCGAGCGACCTTGGTCGGCTCAAGCCGTTGGTCGAGAGCTGTCCGCACGCGGCTTCGACAGTGCACAAGTTGGTGTTTCGAGGGCGCGCTCCTGGCTTGGAATCGGGTTGGTGGCCGAAGCGGGTGAACAGATATGAACAGTTCCTCCCCATCCCGCGTGGCGCGCGTGCGCGTGGGGGGAACCGGAGAAACCGTTCATAAACGTTCACCATGCCTGCGACCTGCTCCGATGCTCGCGGCCGTCCGAAGCGGAAGCGAGTCATCGTGACGACTTGCGTTCGCTGCGGTCGTGCGTGCAAAGGTCCACAGTGCGCGTCATGCGTCGGCAAACCGCTGCGCCGTCACTGCCTCGATTGTGGTACCGCGACTGTCAGTACTTCACGCTGCGCCGACTGCAGCGGCAAGCGCGACCGGCGCATCCAGGCGACGAGCTCGTGACCGTGCCGGTAGTGGATCCGCAACTGCGTGACGCACTCGTCGCGCTCGGTCGTGGCCAGTTGCCCGAGCTCGGTAACGACGAGATCGTCGAGCGCGTTCTCCAGGACGCCGCGTCCCGGGCAGGGACCAAAGGAGAGTTCACCGGCTCATGGTGCTACGTGGCGTTCCATCGCGACGACGGTCTCCAGATCATCGAAGCCTCCGACCTGGATGACCTGCCGATCGAGGTTGTGGCCTTCGCCGTCGTGCCGCTCGGGAACGACCCTGTGTCCACTGAAGTGCTGGAGGACGACGCTGCACAGCGACTCATCGACGAGATCGAATGGCGGGAGGAGGAGCAGCGCCGGGGACCGCCGCGGCGAGGAAAGTCCCGCTGGTGGGGTGGCGAACGTTGCGTCGACTGCGACACCACGCAGCGCATCACGGTCGACCGGGTGACCAACGACATCGTCTGCAGGTCATGCCTCGCGAGGCGAGCGATGGAGCGTGACTGACTTGGCGCCACGGCATTGTCTGGTCTGTGACAAGTTGATCGCCAAGGGCCGACGCTGCCCGTGCGAGGTGGCGCGCCGTGCGAAGGACTACGGGCCCGCATGGCGCAAGCGGTCGAAGGACCTGACCTCGGCCGCCGGTGCTCGGTGTGAGTCGTGCGGGACGTGCGGTGATCCTGCCAACCCGCTGACGACTGACCACGTCGTGCCGTTGGCAAGGGGTGGCACGCGTGACGTAGTGGCGGTGTTGTGCCGGCGGTGCAACGCGTCGAAGAGGGACCGGCTACGCCCAGGCAGGCGAGCATGATGACGCCTAGAAGTCCTGGTAGGGGGTGGGGGTGGGGGTGGGGGCGGGGTAAAAGTACAAACGGGCAGGCGGCCATGACCCGCCGGTCGACAAATTTCCCCCCCCGATTTCAAGGAACTCGCAAAATGAAGAGGAGGGCGGGACGGTGACCACCCAACACAGCCGGCGCTACGGCAGCACCCACAAACGCATCCGCGCCGCCTGGGCGCGACGCATCGCCGCCGGCGAGCCCGTCGCGTGCGCCCGGTGTGGCAGGTGGATCGCCCCGGGCACCCCGTGGCATCTCGACCATGACGACCGGAATCCCGGTCAATACCTCGGACCCAGCCACGCGAGGTGCAATGTCCAGACCTGGAACCGCCTCTCGGAGGCGCAGAAGGCTCGCAGCAGCTTCAGCCGAGGGTGGTCGAACGTGAACCGTCGGCGGAGCCGACAATGGTGACGCGGTTCACGCCCAGAGGGACGCGCATCACCAGGACGTGTGCCGGCTGCGGGCGGACGTTCGAGTTCATCCTGACCAGCACGCCGCGCAAGTTCTGCCTGGAGTGCCGGCCGGTGCACCTCCCCCTGGGAGAGCGCGTATGCGCCTGCGGCGCCACCATCCCGGCCCCGAAGGGCCGAGGTCGGCCGCCCCTGCGGTGTGAGGACTGCCGTACGTCGGATCGTGGCTGCCAGCGGTGCGGACGTGCGAGCGCCGACCACGGGATCTGTCGACGCTGTCGGAGGCCCACTCGGGCCTGCGAGATCTGTGGCGTCGAGTACCGGCCGGCTTATGAGGCGCAGCGAACTTGCGGCCGTGTTTGCGGCTGGCGTCTACGCAAGCGGGGAGTGTGACATGACGCCCGAGAAGATCGGCGAGAAGCGCTTGCGCCGGTAGAGATTCGCCACCTGGCTCGGAATCCTGGCGGCACACGAGATCCCAGGTTGCGAGCCGTCACAGATAGCGGGCTGCGGGCCGGGCTCGGCCGCGACCCGGAGCTCAGAAGAGACGATCGGGCGTGGGCCCTCGTATGTGACGCCCTGGACCGTCGCTCCCGAGGCGGAGTTCCGGGCGAAGCGGCAACCAGTGGGTGGAATCCGAATCCGGCTGGTTCGCGTCCGGCACCTTCGCCGAGGCGACCGACGCCCGGCCATCCCCGACAAGCCGGAAATGATCATCGGCTTCGACGGGTCGTACAGCGGCGACGCCACGGCCATCGTCGCCGTCACGATCGGCGATCACCCGCACCTCGACGTCGTCCAAGTCTGGGAACGGCGCGAGAGCGACCCGGAGGACTGGACCGTGCCGGTCGGTGCCGTCGAGGAGGCCATCCGGGCCGCCTGCAAGCGCTGGAAAGTCCGCGAGATCGTCGCGGACCCGTATCGCTTTGCCCGGACGCTGGAGGCACTGGCCGCCGACAAGCTGCCGATCGTTGAGTACCCGCAGTCTCCCGAACGCATGGTTCCCGCAACGCAGCGCTTCTACGAAGCGGTCATGTCACAGGCACTGACGCATTCCGGCGACCCGCGCCTCGTCCGCCACGTCCGAAACGCCGTGCTGAAGGCCGGGCCCCGAGGGCTGAGGCTGTCCAAGGATGCCAAGTCGAGCCCGCGCAAGATCGACCTCGCAGTTTGCGCAGTCATGGCGCTCGACCGAGCTCAGCAGCCGTCGAGGCCTGTGCCCCGTGTCATCAACTTGCGGGACTACCTGTGAGGGCGGCGCTGACGCCTAGCTGGAATCCTGATCGAGGTCGTGTATGGCCTGCGCGAGCCGCCCTGCCGCTTCGCCCTGGTCCGCGCCGCTGAACGAGACGACCGTCCCCGCTGTTGCGTAGATTCGGCGTCGCGTCGGCCCATACTCGAGCTCCTCAAAGCGCTTCGGCGCATCTTGGTGGGCGATGCTGCGTGAGAGCAGAACGTCATGATCGCCAGTGATCAGGATCACACGATCGCGCCGCGCCTGCAACCAGTTCTCAAGCTTGTGGTCGTTGTGGTGCCGGTCCCTGTCCTGGGTTCCCGCGCCGACGGCGACACCGAGCTAGCGTTGTCTGACGCGGCACGAGCGCGCAACCCCTGGGGAGCTATGAAGCCTCCGCGCCTCGAGCGACCCTCGACGCTCTGTTATCAGCAGCGGTTCACCGGGTTTCGCCTTCCTCGACACCGTCGCATTCACTTGGGGCACCTCTGGTCGGCTGCATGTCCGCGGACTGGCGTGGCTCAGCAGCGGCATGAGTTCCGACGACAGATCACCAGGCCGCGTACGCGCAAGAGCTGGCGTTAGGGGTTTGAATCGTTAAGCGCCCTCGCTCGTTTGTTGGGAGAGAGAGACAGGAGTCCGGAAGCGGGCCAAAGACGCGGACGGAACGGCACGGCCAGGCGAGGGCGAGCACGGACCGGCACCACGCGGCGGCGCCACCAAGAACTCGAAAGCGAGCACGTGGCTCTCCACGCACGACTGCTCATCCATCATGAGCACCGACCGCGGGAACATGAGGCAGCTGAAGGCGAGCACGAATGATGAAGCCTCACCCCCGACGCACGCGCCCGGCGGCCGGGTCGAACCACCGCCTGAGCAACCCGTAGTCGACTTGGGCTTCATCTCCAGGCGGCGGAGTGTCGCGCAGCACCCGGACCGCCGAGCGGGCCACTTCCTCGTCGAAGTTCGCCTAGATGTAGCGCCGGAGCGACTCCGACGCGCTCGGGCCGTGGTCGTCGCGAAGGCGCTGGTGGATGGTGGATGGTGGATGGTGGCGATGGTCACCGTCCCGAGCCAGCACTTGACCAGCTCTTGGTGCGGCTCGATCTCCGCCCAGTACCTAGGCTTTCGCGAATCACCCGCCAAAGTCCGTTCGGGGCGCGCCAGAGTCAACGCGATCCGGATTCGGGCCGAACGTCTCCGCTTGGCAATCACCGGGTTGCTTCATCGATCGCCTCACGGACCACGCCAGCTGCGAGAGCAAGATCTTCCTGGGAAATCGTGAACGGTGGGCCGAGCATTAGGAGGTCACCGTTTGTCCCGTCTGCACATCCCACCGAGGAATATAAAACGACTCCTCGGTCCTTTGCCGCCGCAACGGCGCGTTCAGCAACCGAGCGAATTCGGGAGAATGGAGTTTTCTTCGTGCGATCCGCAACGAGCTCGACCCCAAACATGAGGCCAAGGCCCCTGATGTCGCCGACGAACGGATGCCCAGCCAGCTCGGACGCGAGCAGCTTTCTCAGCAGTTCGCCCTTCTCGCGGCTCGCCTCGACCAGACCTTCGTCGCGAAGTCGACGAAGGACGACGCGGGCAACTGCGGCGCCTGCAGCGGAGTGGGAGAAGGTGAATCCGTGGACGAACGAGCCTCCGGCTGCAATCGCCTCATAGACGGCGGCGGACGTGACCGCTAGACCGAACGGCCAATACCCCGATGTGATGCCCTTGCCAGCCGCGAGTATGTCCGGACGCACGCCCCAATGATCGACGCCGAACCAGGTGCCGGTGCGACCAAACCCGGTCATAACTTCGTCGGCTATTAGCAAGACACCGTGACGATGGCAGATTTCTTCAACGGCCGGCCAATAATCGTCGGGCGGCACGGCTGCCCCCAAGGTGGCACCGGAGACTGGCTCAGCGATGAAGCAGGCCACAGATTCAGGGCGTTCGGTGAGTATTGTCTGCTCCAGCTCGTCGGCCAGCCGAGCACCGCAACCGTGAGGATGATCCGGGTTCTCGCAGCGATATTCGTAGGAAGCCGACACGTGCACTGCTCGGCCGAGCCAGGGGTCGTATGGACGACGGAGCGACACCCGTCCTGACGCATCAAGTGCGCCGATCGTGCTGCCGTGATAGCTGCCACGCCGGGAAATGATTTTGCGCCGCTCCGGCTCGCCGGCGTGGACGTTGCCGTACCACATGAATTTTACCAAATTGTCGTTCGCCTCAGACCCTGTCGTGGCAAAAGCGACGCGCGCGTTCGGAATCGGCGCGATGGCGGCGAGCTTTTCGGCGAGTTCCAGCACCACCGGCACGGTCCGGTGCGCGGCCGACGGATACATCGGCAACGTGCGCAACTGCCGCGTCGCCGCTTCCACCAGTTCCTCGTCGCTGTAGCCCAGCGCGACGCAATAAAAGGACGAAACCGCTTCGATGTAGTCGCGGCCGTGTTCATCGAACACGAATACGCCGCGGCCGCCGGTGAGCACCATCGGCCGCTCGCGCCGCAGCCGGGCAAGGTCCGAAAACCCCAGCACCAGCG
>Ga0209415_10002578_pt1 | contig 33995 bp, 32 predicted proteins | sample PeaSoiSIISIP2007_FD_187696 | JGI IMG/M metagenome (GOLD analysis project Ga0209415, IMG submission 187696) | Peat soil microbial communities from Weissenstadt, Germany - SII-SIP-2007 (SPAdes) (version 2) | ecosystem: Environmental > Terrestrial > Soil > Wetlands > Peat | place: Germany... | reverse complement strand
GCGTGGCCGCCAGGCCCACGACCGGCTGGACCAGGGTCCGGCCCCCCATGGAGCCGAAGAACCCGGCGTCGCCGAAGCCCACGGGTTGGGCGGCGACGTCGGGGAACCCTGGTGCCGTCGCGGTGGCCGGCGCGGTGGCCGGCGTCCCCGTCGCCGTGCGTGGCGCCGTCGCCGCCGCCACCGGGGCAGTGGCGAACAGCACCGTGAGCGAGATGCAGCCCAGCAGCACCACCGTTCCATCCTTGCGGTGAGCAGGCGCCGCGCTCCTCATGCTCCATTGGAGTCACCGCCGACGCTGAGCCGACAGAGGCCTTCGCCACAGAGACGCTGTTCGCCACGCCGTCTCGGGCTCCGACGCACGGCGGACCATGCCTGGGAGCCCCTCCCCCGTGACGGGCTCGAGCGTTGGGACTAGGGCCTCTAGGCGCTTCGGGTCCTTTGGAGTACGACAGAAGTGGTGACACGGAAATCGACACCGCCTCTGCAGGCACAAGGACGGAGAGCCCTGCTCGTCGCGCTGGACGGTTCGCCAGCCTCGCCGGGGGTGTTGGCGGTGGCCCTCGGGATGGGCCGGCTGCTCGGAGCCGAGCTCGAGGCCTTGCACGTGTCGGACGGAGCGCGCCCCGCCACCATCGCCGCCGAGCTGGCCGCCGGCGCCGGCGTGCCGCTGCGCCAGGCGCACGGGCCCGTTGCCGAAGAGATCCTGGCAGCGCTCGGCTCCGATCCGATGGTGGCGGCGGTCATGGGGATACGCGCGTTCGGTGGCGGCCCCCGACCCGCCGGCAGCGTGGCCCACGCGGTCATCGCCGGCACGGCCAAGCCCGTGGTCCTCGTCGCCCCCGACGCCCACGGGGTGAGCCGCGAGCCCCCCAACCGGCTGCTCGTGCCCCTCGATGGCAGCCAAGCGGCCTCGACGGCGTTCCTGGCGTTCGAACGCGGCCTGGTGGAGGATCCCGCCCGGCACGTCACCGTCCTGCTCACCTTCGACGACGTCATGCCCCCGATGCTGGATCGGCCCACACGCGACCTCCCCGAGTGGGGCCGGGACTTCGTCCACCGCCACTGCCCCGGGGAGGGGCGCTCGTTCGCCTGGCGGTCGGGTGACCCGGGCGACGCCGTGATCGACGTGGCCCGCGGCGCCGACAGCGACCTCATCGTGCTCTCGTTTGGAGGGAATCTGGACTTCGAACACGGGTCGGTCGTCCGGGAGGTGCTCGCCCGGTCCGCCGTCCCGGTCCTGCTCCTGCCGGTGCAGGGCGCGCCCGGCCGCGACGGGGACTCGACCTCGGCCTCGGTGCCCGAGCGCCCGGTCCTGGCCCTGCACTAGGCCCCCACCGGCGCCGTGGGGCCAGTAAGCGCCCCCTGCCGCCATAATTGGGGAGGTGAGGGACAGCGCAGCGCGGTCAGGCGGTTCGTCCGCGTCACGGTACTGGCCCGCCCTCGATGGCGTTCGGGCGCTCGCCATCGCTGCGGTGGTCAGCTTCCATCTCGGGTACTTCGGGGGCGGCTGGATAGGCGTCGATCTCTTCTTCGTCCTGTCGGGCTTCCTGATCACGAGCCTGCTCCTCGACGAGCGCGTGGCCACCGGGGTGGTCCGCCTCCGGGCGTTCTGGGCCCGGCGGGCCCGGCGCCTGCTCCCGGGCCTCCTCCTCCTGCTCGCGGTGCTCGCCCTCTACGCATGGGCCGGAGGCCCGGGCGTGGTGGCCGCCCAGGTGCGCTCACCGGCGCTGGCCAGCCTCCTGTACGTCGCCAACTGGCAGCAGCTGGCGAGCGGCCACGGCTACTTCGCCCAGTTCCAAGCCCCGAACCCGCTGCTGCACACGTGGTCGCTGGCCATCGAGGAGCAGTACTACCTGGCCTGGCCGCTGTTGTTCCTGGCCCTGGCATGGTGGGCCCGGCGACGCTCGGCGCGTGCCCTGGTGGCGGTCACGGGCTCGCTGGCACTGGCCTCGGCGCTGTGGATGGGCGTGAGTGCCCACCTGTTCGGCGTCGATCGGGCCTATCTGGGGACCGATACCCGCAGCTGGGAGCTGCTGCTCGGAGGGCTCGGGGCGATGGTGTGGCGCCCCGGACGTGCGGCGCGGGGAACCCGGGCGTGGGCGGTCGCCACGCCCCTGGCCCTCGGCGGCCTGGCCCTCGGCGCGGTGTTCGCCGGCGGCCCCCCCGGATGGGTGTGGGACGGGGGGCTGGTGGCCCTCGCCGGGTGCGGGCTCGTGGTGGTCGTGGGGTCGGTCGAGCATCCCGACGGCGTCGTCGCCCGGCTCCTTGGGATCGGCCCGCTGCGGTGGCTCGGTCGTCTCAGCTACTCGCTGTACCTGTGGCACTGGCCGGTGATCGTGATCCTCAACGGCACCACGACCGGGCTCTCGGGGTCGCCCCTCCTCCTGTGCCGGCTGGGCGTCATGCTCGGGGCGGCGTGCGCGAGCTACTACGTGGTCGAGCGCCCGCTGCGCCGGGCGGACTGGAGCCTGCCGTGGCGACGCGCCCTCGTCCCCGTCGGGGTCTGCGCCGTCGTTGCCGCCACCCTGACGGCATTGGCCACCCCCACCCAGGCGGCCACGGCCCGCGTCGTGGTGCGGGCGCCGGCGCCCGCAACGCGGACGCCGGCCATCGAGCTTCCGGTGGGACGGGTCGTCTCACCCGCGGCGCCGCTGCGGGTGTGGCTGATCGGCGACAGCGTGATGTCCGACAGCTCCCCGGGGATCATCGCCGCCCTCGACGCCACGGGCGACGTGGACGTGGTGCTCAACAGCTCCTTCGGCGGCTGGGGCCTGAGCACCGACCCGGGCTGGGCCCCCTACCGGGCCCAGGTCATCAGCGAGTACCACCCCGAGCTCATCATCGGGACGTGGTCGTGGGACGATCCGCTGGCCCAGGGTGCTCCCGGCCCCTACCTGGCCGAGCTCCGCGGCGAGCTGCGGTCCATGCTGACGCCGGGCAACGGCGTCGACGGGGTCGTGCTGTTGCAGTTCCCTCAGGTGGGTCCGAGCCCCTACTACCTCGACCCGGCCGCCGCCGAGCTGGCGTGGGCGGCCCAGAACGACCGCCAGCTGGCCTGGAACGCGCTGGCGCAGGCCGCCACGGCGTCGTTTCCCGGCCACGCGCTCTACCTGCGCACCGACCAGCTGTTCGCCCCCGGTGACCGGTACTTCACGTGGTTCCGCACCCCGGGCGGGGGCTGGCTGCGGGCCCGCAAGATCGACGACACGCACGTGTGCCCCTACGGGGCGGCAGAGTTCGGTGCCCTGGTGGTGCGCGACCTGACCCCGGTCTTCGACCTGGCGCCCCTGCGGAGCGGGTGGGAGCTCGGGTCGTGGGTGCACGATCCCCGCTACTCGGACCCTCCCGGTTCGTGTCCCGCCGACCAGCCGCCACCGGGGTACCGGGGGGTGGCCGTGCCCGGCAGGACCTCGTAGCAGGAACTGTCGGAGGAGGCCGCGCCGCCGAGCCCGGTACCGGCGAGGAGTCCTTCGGGTCCCGCGGTACCCGACCTTCGCCCCTAACGCGCCGCGCCCGCATGCCCCTAGCGTCATGAGCGACGGGAAAGAGGCGGCCGATGCGTGTCCTTCGTCGGATCGTGATCGTCGGTTTGGTGGCGGCGGCCACCGTGACCGGGGTTCTGGTGGGCACCGCGGTCATCAATCGGGCCCCCGCCGCTCGCGCCCCGATGCGCGTGGTGCTCTTCGGCGACTCCTTGTCGGTGCAGGCCCTGCCGTACTTCCGAGCCCCCCTCGAGGCGACCGGGAAGGTGACCGTCGCCGCCCACGTGTACGGCGGCACGGCGCCGTGCGATTGGGTCGACGAGGCCCGTCAGGTAGCGGCCACGGGACGACCCGACGTGGTGGTGCTGCAATTCTCGGGGAACGCCCTGACGCCGTGCATGCGCGGCGTCGTGGACGACACGGCCGCGTACTGGGCGAGGTACCGGGCCGACACGGAGGCGCTGGCCGCGCTGTTCGTTGGGGCCGGGGCCGACGTCTACCTGGTGGGAGGTCCCGTGAGCTACGGGCAAGCGCGATCGGGCGACCGCAGCGCCGAGATCCTCGCTGCGCTCTACGCCTCCCTCGCTGCCGCACAACCTGGAGGCGTTCGCTACGTGGGCGCGGGAGCGGCGGTGGAGGGCCCCGGCGGTGTGTTCACCTGGACGCTGCCGTGCCTGGCCTCAGAGCCGTGCACCGGCCCGATGGTCGGTGGCGTGCCATCGAACATCGTGCGCTCGCCCGACGGCGCGCACTTCTGCCCCATTGCGGTGACCGGATCGTGTCCGGTCTACAGCTCCGGGGCCTTCCGCTACGCCTCGGCGATGGCGTCCCCCATCGAACGCCGCTACCACCTGTAGCACTTCATGGCGCCGAGCGGTTCCCCGCCGCCGGCGCGTGAGGGGCCGAGGGGGCGCCCAGCCCAGGTGCACGCGAGGGGCGGCCCCGTGTCACTTCCATCGGAAGTGCACGAACACCCTCCCGAAGTTGTGGGAGTCCTTCTCCACGCGGTCGTAGAGGGCCTTGACCTCCTTTTTGTCGAGGAACCGCAGCACGCGCTTCTTGAGCTGGCCGCTGCCCTTTCCGGAGATGATCTCGACCAGGGGGGCCTTCGTTCGCACCGCCTCGTCCATGACGGCGCGCAGCGCCCGATCGATGTCCTCGCCTCGGTTGTAGACGGCGTGCAGGTCCAGTTTCAGCTTCACCGGCGCCTTCCTCGTCGGTCGGTCACCCGAGACGGCGGCGGGGCCAGACCGTCCCTGCCCTGTGGTCGCGTCGGCACCCCGAGCGCGCCGGCACCGGCGCACGGCCACGGTAGTGCCCGCACCGGCCCCGTCACACCACTCGGAGCTCACCGTGCGGGGTGGCGAGCCAGAGCCCGTGGGGGCCGGGGCGGGCGCCGACGGATACGGTGATCCCCTCCGGCACCCGCCCGCCGAGCCAGGCCAGAAGGGGCCGCCTGTCTGTCACCTCCACGTCCAGTCGGGCGAATCCGGTGGCACCGTTCGGGTGCACGACCGGCGTGTGGGCCGGGTGGGCCGGGTGGGCCGCAGGATCGTCCCAGGCCATGAACGCACAGCGCCACGGCTCCTCCCAGGCGGCATCCACGCCGACCGAGCGCCAGTGGATCGTCGTTGCGTCGGGGAGGACACGGCGGCGCCGCTCGACGGGATATCCGACGCGCCGGGCCGCCCCCTCGATGTCCCGGGGTTCCACCGACCAGCGGGCGAGCCCGGGGCCGCGCCTCGACAAGGCGAGGACGATCGGGCGCCCCTGCGGTGACGTGAGCGCCTCGTGCTCGTCGACCACGGCCAGAAGCTCCAGGTACTGCCGGCCGAAGGGCACGATGAGGTTCGCCGTGCCGCGCCCGGGATGCCGGCCCCCCTCGACGGCGGTGAGCCCGAGGGCGTGCATCTCCCCCCGGGCCGAATCGAGGTCCGTCACCAGCAGGATCGCCTGCACGAGCCTGTCCGCCACCACGCGAGTCTGGCGCAGGAGAAGCAACGTCGAGCGCGCCCTGGCCGCTGCGTCTGTGACGCTCACTCCCGTTCCGACACGGCCCCTGTGTCGTGAGAGCTGTTCCCGGGTTCCGTGCCAGGATGCCGGGACGAACTCGCAGCGAGGTGGCCAAATGCGCCGAATGGTCCTGAAGCTGAGCGCCGTTGTGCTCGCCGGCATGCCGCTCGCCGTCGCCGCCCAGGCGGGAGCCGTGCTCCGCTCGTCTCCGTCGCCTCGCGCCGAGGCGCCGGGATACTGGCTCATGACGGGGTACGGGTCCACGTACGCCTTCAACGCGCCGTATCTGGGTGCCCAGCTGCAGCTGATCACCCAATCGCCGTGCACGACCAACGGCGGCGTGGCTCCCCGGCGACCTTCGTGCGTGGGGATCTCGGCTACCGCCGACGGGCAGGGGTATTGGATCGGGGACGGTGGAGGAGCCGTGACCCAGGACAACCACCTGGCGTACAACCCGGGGGCCCTTCCCGAGGGCAACACCGGTTCGTGCACGTCTGCTACCGGGCCGCCCAGTGCGGTGGTGGCGCCCCTGGTCGGGATCGCCGCCGCTGTGGTCGGTGCGTGGCTGGCCACCGCGGACGGAGGCGTCTTCGCGCTGTGCGGCGCGCCCTTCTCCGGATCGATGGGCGCCAAGACGCTCAACAAGCCCATCGTGGCCATGGCGGCCACCCCTGACGGTGGCGGCTACTGGCTCGTGGCTGGCGACGGCGGTGTCTTCAGTTTCGGCGACGCTCGCTACTACGGCTCGATGGGCGCCAAGCCGCTCGACAGGCCCATCGTTGCCATGGCCGCCACCCCTGACGGCGGTGGGTACTGGCTGGTGGCCTCAGACGGCGGCGTCTTCGCTTTCGGCGACGCCGTGTTCGCCGGCTCCATGGGTGGGGTGCATCTGAATGCGCCCATGGTCGGGATCGCCGCCGACCCCGGCGGGACGGGGTACTGGACGGTGGCCGCCGACGGCGGGGTCTTCTCCTTCGGCGGGGCGCCGTTCCTCGGATCGGCGGTGGGACAGGTCCTCGACTCGCCGATCGCGGGGATCACCTCGAAGCCCTGACTCCGCCCCCTGCCCCGGCCCGCACCGGGACGGCGCCGATGTTGCGCCACGCGCCGCGCATCGCCGCGGCTCGCTGCTGGAGCGCCGGGGGCATGGTGCGCGCCGTCCCCCCGGCTCGGGACTCAGCGACGAGGGAGGCTGGGCGACGAATGCTCGTCGCGTTGCACCGCCGCGACGAAGTTGCCGTGCACGCCGGACAACGTGAGCCACCGGCGCGATGCGTCGAGAGAGAGGCGGACGGTGGCCTTGTTGACGTGGACCGATTCGATGACCACCCTGATCAGGCCCCCGACGGCGACAACGGCCAACCCCAGTGCCAGCAACCTCGCATCGGTGCTCCCGCGTTGCAGTGAGAGCAACGCGGTGACAGCCGCCCCCAGCATCACCAGCGTGGCCAGCGTGCGCACCCGCCGTGCTCGCTTCATGTGCAGATGGGCGTCCTCGCTGTAGGGCAGGGTCACGGTCAGCGATTCGCCGCCCGGGCGCATCGACGCGATGACCAGAAGTCCGATCCATCCGAGCGGTCCAGCCAGGACGAGGAGCCATGCCACGCCCAGTCCCGTCCGGCCGCCGACGTCCTGGGTGAAGGTGAGCCGGTCGTTGGTCCGGGCCCCGGTGATCACGCAAACAGGCGGCAGCTCTCCGAGGACCGCGTCGTCGACGAATACCGTGACCGCCTCCATCTCGGGTCCCTCCCTGCTCCAGGAGGCGAGTCTGCCACGGGCGCGGGCCCCTCACCAGGGTCGTCGGTTACCACCCTGCGGTCCCGAGGGGCGGGGTTGCCCGCCCCGAGGGCCCGCACGGGACCAGCGGGCCCACGGGCCGCCTGACGCCGGGCGAGAGAGCCGCGCCCCGCCCGAAGCACCGTCGGCCGTGTCCACGTCACGCCGCTGCCGGCTCGACGCGCTGGCCCGGCGCTGAGCCCCCGGGCTCCTCCCAGATGCCCATGGCCTTCCACAGCAATCGGCCCGGGTACCGCGTCAGGCCCAGTTCGTGGCAGAGGTTGCGGGGCCTCGACACGGCGTCGCGCAGCAGCTGGCGCCCCTCGGGCGAACGAACCGCCCGGCGCAGCTCGCGGCGCGGGATGCCCCACTGCCTGGCCATGCGCCGGGAGGGGAAGACCATCACGGGCCCCATGGTCCCGAAGAGGAGGGGGGCCGCACACGCCAGGACGAAACGGCGCGCCGGGCCGAGGTCGGGAACGACGTGCTTCACGTAGTGCCGGGCGAAGGAGAGGTGGCGGGCCTCTTCGGCCACGTGGATGCGCATGATCCTCTCCACGAGCGGGTGGGCGACGCCGGCGCGCAGATGGCGTCGCTGGAGGTGGTCGACGGGATCCTCGCCTCCGAGCACGAAGAAGAAGAAGAGGGCGGGGAACAACCGGCTGAGGTGGACGACGAAGCGGGAGCCGACCTTCATCTCGACGGGCATGCCGCGCACGTCGAGCCCGCTGCGGTTCACGAACTCCTGGAACATGAGGGTGTGCTGGGACTCCTCGATGATCTCGTGGTGGGCGTAGCGAAATTCGGGCCGGCCGTTCGGGGACCAGAAGAGGTACTCGAGCAGGCCGCGCTGCAGGACGTTCTCGAACTCCCACCCCGTCCGCATGGCCGTGGCCACCCGGTACAGGCCGATCCGGGCCTGCACGTGGATCGGCTGGGACCGGTACCACGCAGTCGTGGCCAGCGGATCGAACTCCCACAGAAGGAACCGGGTGTCGGTGGGATCAATGGCCATGTCGGGCGCGTCCCAGTCGACGTCCGCGTAGGCGTCGAAGTGCTTCGTGACCGACTGGCGGCTCAGGCGGGCCAGCACGGAGGTGAACACCTCGTCGGCTTCGAGGCGACCACCGGGTCTCGCCTGGCCGTGTTCGACGCTCACGCTCATCATCTGCTCCTTGTGTTCATGGCCAGGGCCCCCGTACGGAGGCCTCGAGGGTGCGGCCGCGCCGTGTCCCTCGTCCGGCAACACGACGTCGGGTGCCCCGGCGTGTGGCCGGTGCCGCCCGCACCGATCGTCATCGTGGGGATCGTGCCATTGGTCAATGGTAATGTCAATGAGGACTGGTACAGTTGATAATGGCTTGATCAAGAGGGGGGACAGCGATGCCCGGCACCCGGAGGGACGCAGCCGCGCCCACGGACCAGGAGGAGCACTCGGGCCCGTCAGGACGGGAGTACCGCGTCGACGAGCTGGCCCGGGCGGCGGGGACGACGGTGCGCAACGTCCGCGCCTACCAGGACCGGGGTCTGTTGCCGGCGCCGCGCCGGCAGGGCCGCGTGGGGCTGTACTCCGACGCCCATCTGGCGCGGCTGCGCCTCGTGGCGCAGTTGCTCGAACGGGGCTACACCCTGGCCAACATCGGCGAGCTGCTGCTGGCCTGGGAGACGGGCCAGGACATGGGGGACCTGCTCGGCCTCGAGGCGGCGCTCGCCGCACCGTGGTCCGACGAGGTCGCCACGATCATGAGCGCGCAAGAGCTGGGCGAGGTGTTCGGGGGGGCGCCCGACGCCGAAGGGATCGACCGGGCGCTCGAGATGGGCCTCCTCGAGGCGCGCGGAGACGCCTTCTTGGTGCGACGGCCCCGAGTGCTGCGCGCCGGGGCGGAGCTCGTCGCCGCCGGTGTGCCGCTACCGGCCGTGCTGCGCCTGGGAGAGGAGTTGCGCGAACACATCGACCGTGTGGCGGCCGGGTTCGTCGAGCTCGTCGCCACCCACGTCTTCGCGCCGGTGGGCGATCCCATTCCCGCCGCCGACGTCCCCCGCCTGGCGGAGATCGTCCGGCGGCTCCGGCCACTCGCCGGCGACGCGGTGGACGCCGAGCTGGCCGAGGCCATGGAGCGCCGCGTCAGTGCCCAGCTGCGAGAGCGGCTCGGCCGGTTGCCGGGGGCGAAGGGCAAAGCGTCGTAGCGGGCGAACCCCTCCGCCACGCAGACCTCTGCGCTCCCCCGCCGAGCGGCCCGGATGTGGCGCGTCAGGTCCTGGCCTCGGCCCCCAGTACCCGGCGCACCGCCTCGACGAGTTGCTGCGGCGAGACCGGCTTCTGCAGGTAGCTCACGACCTTCGTGCCGAGGCGGCGTCGTTCGTCGGCGCTCAGCGAGTGGGCCGAGTGGACGACGACGGGAGGCAGGTCCTCGATCGCCTCGGTGAGCGATACGCCGTCGAGCCGGGGCATGCGGAGGTCCATGAGGACCATGCCGTACCGGTGCTCGCTCAGCAGGCTCCGCGCTACTTCGCCGTCCTCGGCCTCGGCCACACTGAAGCCCGACATGCGCAAGACGCCCGAGGTGGAATGCAGGAGATCCGCTTCGTCTTCCACCACGAGCACGTCGGCGCTGATCGTCCGCTCGCCAGACGGTCCGGCTCTCGTGCTCCGGCCCTTCATGGCATTCCCGGTGGTTGAGACATGGTGTTCACTCAGATCAACGTCGGGCGCCGCTCGTGACGAATGCGTGGGCCTGGCCGTGCAAGCTGTGCTCGGTGCCTCCGAACGCGGCGGCGTGCCCTGTCGCACTCCTTCACCGCGTCCCTCGCATCGCGTAGGCAGCATGTCGTTGGTGCCTGGCAATTCTCCCCCCGCCCGGGGCATGAAGTCAACGAGGACGGGGTGGTGTGGACCTCAGAATCAGGGCGGCGCGTGCGAACACGAACGAGAGACGCAGTGTCGACGTGGCGACCGGGGGCTTGCGGTCGGCGGTCCCACGTAGAATCACGCATGGCCTCACAGGTGACTTCCTGGTGCTCACGTGGAGGCCTTCGACCTACACTGACCACGGGCCGGTGGGCTGAACGATCCACTTCCGCAGGTGTGCGGGACCTCAGCGGCCCGGTACGGAGCGGATGCTTGTCGGAGCACCAGTGGTCAGGACGAATCGAACAAGTTCGGTCCGTGACTCGATGCCGAGTTTGGTGAAGACGTGATTGACGTGTCCTTCGACGGTGCGCGTGCTGACCCCCAAGCGGGCGGCAATGGCCTTGTTGGACAATCCATCAGCCACGAGGGCCACAACTTGTTGCTCCCTGAGGGTCAGCGGGGGGTTTCCCGTTGCGTCTGCGGACGAGCCTGCCATGGCCAGGCGTGTTGAGACATCCGGATCCAGGACGGTGGTTCCCATGCCCACGGCGCGCACCGCGTTGATGAGTTCGGCACGAGGCATCGTCTTCATCAAGTACCCGGCGACCCCCGCTTCGAAGGCACGGCGGACGAAGTCGACCTCGCCGTATGCGGAGAGGATCACGACGCGAGTATCAGGATGATCAGCTGTCAGCCGACGGGCCAGATCGATACCGTTCCCCCCGGCGAGCTGGATGTCGATGATGGCGATGTCAGGGTGCTCTTGCCCGATGACGGCAAGTGCGGTGTCCCACGTGTCGGCCTCGCCGACCACGACCATGTCCTTCGTGGTCTCGAGAACCTGTCGCGTTCCCGCTCGCAGGACCTCGTGGTCGTCAACCACCACGACGCGCAGAGGCGCGCCCGATCCGTTGCGCCCGAACTCCTGTTCGTCGCGGGGCACGGCGGCAGTTTAGCCGAAGCGTCGTTTTTGGTTCCCGTGCCCGATATCTCGGCCGCGGCCGTGCCGAGCGCTCGCCGCGCTCATGCGGCCCCCGCCACCGGGCAAGCGCCCCACGCCGGCGAAGCGTCCCGAGAACGTCATGCCCGTGCCCCCGGCGCGGCCGTCGGCCGCCGAGGGGCCCAGGGGGAGGCCACATGGCCATGAACCGGTGGGGAAAGAAGCGCAAGGCCGAGCTGTTGAGGCAGATGCCGATATTCGCGACCTGCTCGCAACGTGAATTGGAACAGGTGCTCGCGCTCACCGTGCCCACCGAGCTGGACGCCGGCACGATCCTGACCCGGCAGGGCGCGGCCGGAGGGATCGCCTACATCCTGGCGTCGGGCCAGGCCGAGGTGGTGCGGGACGGGCGTCGCCTGGCGGTGCTCGGTCCGGGCGACGTGGTGGGCGAGCTCTCGCTGATCGACGGCAAGCCGCGCTCGGCCACCGTGGCGGCCCTCTCCGATCTCGAGGTCCTCCAAATCGACGCCCGTGACCTCACGCGGCTGTTGCAGAAGGCGCCGTCGGTGACCCGCGCCCTGCTCGTGGCGCTCGCCGGGCGACTGCGCGACGCCGACGCGCTCCCTGCGGCGGGACTCTGATTCTGAGCACTGGGTGCACCGCGATCTGAGCACTGCGTGCACCGCCGGCCCGGCGCATGGGGTCGTCAGCCCAGGTGCTTGCTGATCAGGCTGGCGGGGGCCAGGTACGAGGACCCGGCAAGGATGGCGGTGTTCTTCCCCGCCGCAGACGGCAGCCCCTTGTCGAGGTCGAGGATCTCGTCGAGGACCCCGTCCGTGCCGCAATTGTCCGCCCCGGGCACGGCGAACGCATTGTCGACGAGCTTCAGGCCGCTGTCGGTGATCAACCCGTTGCTGCTGCTCACCGCCGTCCCCACGGCCCCGGTGATGGGGGTGTTCGGTGGTGGCGGGCTCGTGGTACCGGTCGTCAGGTTGAGCGTGATGGGGGTCGCCTTGTCGGCGATCGTGCAGTCGGGCCCGAGCACCCCTGAGGGCGTGCTCACGAGCACGTCGATGGGCATCGCCAGCCCGGCGCCGTTGGCGCTCAGCAGGTTCTTGAGGCTGACCGTCGGACGCCCGACAAGCTGGGGTGTCGCTGTCACGGCGAGGTCACCGCCGCTCTCCCCCGGGATGCCGGTGAGTCCGCCGGGAAGCGGGATGGCCGGTGACACCAGGGCGGGCGTGCCGTCGTCGGGAAGCACGGCGACGACCTGGCCCGACTTCGTATAGCGGAGGCCGAGCGAAAGTGTCGTGGGGCTCGTCGAGCTCACGGTGGTGGAGCCGATCTCGAAGGTCGTGCTCGTCGTCGAAGAGAACAGACACGTCGCCACCCCTTTGACGTGCACCGGGCAGTGGGCGAACTTGGCCAGGCTGGGCGGGAGCGTGCCGCTTTGCGCGGACACAGGGTTGGCCATCACGAGCAGTGAGACACCGGCGAGGGCGAGGGACGCGGCGAGGGTGGCGAAGCGCCGTCCTGCACCCCCCGGGATCGGCCTGGCAGCCGAAGGATTCGTCATGAGCACGATCACCCCCCGTTCGAGAGCGGCCCGATCGGCCAGCCCGTTTTCGGGCCCGCGTGCCGCTCGACGCCGTGTCTGACGATACCGGTCGGATGCCGCCGCGGCCCGCGTGGATCTACGTGCGGGATATCACCTGCCTCCGGGCGTCGTCCCACCGACGCGGCCTCGACGGTGCGCGTTTGACCGGGTGGACGGTGGGGACGTCCACGCCGCTCCCCCGCTGTCCACACGGGCCCGTGCCCCCGTGTTCGGTGAGGCCCGGATCGTTACAACAGGCTCACCTGATCGATGAGCCACGCGCCGCCCGAGTTCACGAGGGTGATCTCGACCTGGCTGCGGTCGGTGGTGGGTGCCTTCTGTGTCGAGTTCGTGATCGTCTGGTCCACGAGGACCAGTGCGACCGCTCGGGACGTGGTCGCCGACACCAGCCCGGCCGAGACGACCTTGGCGGCGGCCGTGGCGTGGTACCGCGTGAGGGTGGTCTTGAGGGCGTCGCTCGACTGCGTGAAGCTGCGGCGGAACGAGGGCGTCGAGTTGGCCAGCACGACGCCGAAGTCATGGTCGAGGTGGCGGTAGTCATAGCCCGCCAGCTCGACGGCGTCGGTCCGGGCGGCGGCGAGGGCGCTCGGGCGGGCGGCGCCGAGCGCGTCCTGGTTGCCCAGCGCCACGAGCGCCAGCGCCAGCGCGATCGCCAGGGCGACGGCCACGACCCCCACGCCAACGACGCTGCGGTGGGATCGCACCCACCCGAGCACCACCCCCGAGCGGGTGCGCACGGAGGCGGTGCGGACCTCGGGGGCCACGGCCTCGTCGCCGGAGGCGGCGACGGGGACGACCGAGGCGTCCACCGAGGGCGGCGCCGGCGAGGCGACGGCGTCGTCGCCGGCCACGGAGGCGTCGGAGTCCTCGTCGGTTGGCACGGCGCGCCCCGAGGGTCGGCGCCGGGGCGTGGCCGTGGGTGTCGGGGGCCCGTCGGTGACCGGTTCGGGGGCCCCCGCCTCGCCCTGCGCCTCCCCCGTCGCGGTGGGGGACCGAGGCTTCGCGGGTGTCGAGCGACCCGGCGATGCCCCGGTCTTCTTGACCCCGGCGGCCTGGCGCGCCGTCGTGCGCGCCGGCGTGCGCGTCCCGGTCGCTTTGCTCGGCGTGCGCCGGGGCGCAGGCGGCTTGGGCTCTCCTGCGGGGGGCGGTGCGGCGTCGGGGCCGGGCTCGTCATCCGCGGGCATGGCCGCGACGTCGGGCAGCGACGTCCCGTCGTCGGGCATTTCGACGGACATGTCCTCAGCCATGGCATCTGCCCTCGCGCTCACCGGGCACCTTCCCGGCGACGGGCCATCGGGCCCCGTACCAGTGTGCCAGGACCCCCGCCACGCACCACGGCGGGCGGGGTCATCGGACACCCTGCCGGCCAGCGGGCACGGTCCCCGTGTCCGTGGCCCGAGGCAAGGCGAGGTCTGCGGGGGCGGGCAGCGCCGTCGGCGGCGTCGATGGCGCATCGGGGGCACCCCCGGGGCTGTCGGTGGACAGCCGGTCCCCCGCCTCGGCGTCGGCCATCTCGTCCATGCTGATCGGGCCTTCGGGTCGACCCGCCAGGAACTGCTCGATCACCGGCACCTTCGAGGAGATCATCTCCTCTTTCGGCCCGAACCCGACGAGCCTGGTGCGGAACAGCAGACCGAGGTGGTGCGCCGTTCTCTTCACCGACTCGATGTTGTGGCTGATGATGAAGAAGGTCGCCCCGGTCTCGTCGTGGACGGTGTTGATGAGGTCGTCGAGGTAGGCGACGCGGACCGGGTCGAGCCCGGAGTCGGGCTCGTCGAAGAACAAGATCGCGGGCTCGAGCACCAGGGCGCGAGCCAGACCCGCCCGCTTGCGCATGCCGCCGGACACCTCGCCCGGGAGCTTGTGGAGGTGGTCGACGAGCCCCACCAGCTCCGACTTTCGCAAGACGATGCCACGGATCTCCTTGTCGGTCTTGTTCGTGTGCTCGACGAGCGGAAAGGCGATGTTGTCGAAGAGGCTCATCGAGCCGAAGAGCGCCCCGTCCTGGAAGAGGACACCGATCTTCCGCCGGATGCGCAAGACCTCCTTCTCGCGCACGCCCACGATCGGGTCGCCGTCGATGTAGACCTGGCCCGCTTCGGGTTGCAAGAGGCCGATCACGACTTTCAGGAGCACGGACTTTCCCGTTCCCGACGGCCCGAGCACGGCGGAGGTCTCGCCACGCGGCACGTCGAAGGTGATGTCCTGAAGGACGGTATGGGCGCCGAAGCGCTTGGTGACCCCCTGGATCGAGATCACGGCGTCGGGTGCGGGAGCGGGTGCGCACACGTGCGTGCGCACGGGAGCGGCATCGGCCACGGCGCCACTGTCGGGAACCGGGGCTGCTCGCCACAACGGCACCGACGGTCCCTTGTCCGTCACGACCACCGTCACCTTCCTCCCCGATGCCCGCTTCCCATTCTCCCCAGAATCAGCCACCCCACACCCTCCCCCCGGGCACTAGAACTTGAAGCCGGGCGGCGGCCCGACCGGCAGGCCGAAGGTGACAACGGTGGTGGTCGCCGTGAACTGCGCCCAGCCCGGCGGAGCCACGATCGGATTGTTCCCTCCGTCGATGTAGTAGAGCCCCTCGTCCTGGTCTTGGAACACGGAGTTCCATCCGCCGGCATAGGTGTTCAGGCTGTCTGCCAGGAACAGTGAGCAGGGGCTGCCGCTCTTGCTGGGGACGAAGGCCGGTATCGAGAAGTTGTCGCTCGCCACGGTACTGCTGGCCGTGGCCAACGGCCCGGTGAGCGGTTGTGGCGGCGTCTGGAGGGAACGATCGTCGCTGTTGGGGGGGTTCGGCGGTGGCGGCGCCGACGCCGGGAGCCCCGACGGCGCCACCGTGGAGAGGGTGACGACGGTGGGATCGTCCTGGCAGGTGAACGACGTGGTGACGGGCGGTGGGGGGTACTCGTGCACCGTGGTCACCGCCGCGGTGGTCACCTGGAGGTCCAGCGCGCCGTCGGGCTCGACCCCGGTGACGGTGAGCGACGCCTTGCCGTAGGGCGACAGGCTCACGGCGTAGGGGAAGCACTCGAAGGTGGGCGTGGAGTATCCGTAGCAGGAGGTGCCCTCCGGGTGGTCGTTCCCGATGGCCGGGGGCGGGGCCGGGCTGGCGGGCGAAGGGCCGTACTGGGCGAGGATGTGGACGCACTGGCCGGCCGGCCAATCCGCTGACAGGCAGGTGCTGGACCCGTGGCTGTCGCAGAACACGATGTCCTGCCCTGGGATCTCGGCCGTGAGGCTCGGGAGCTCGAGCAGGCCGGTCACCCAACCGGTGATGTCGTAGATCTTCGACTGCCACGGATACAGGTCATCGGTCTTGCCCATGGCCCTCCACACCAGATTGTTGGCCGTCCATTCGTCGTAGCCGGCGAGCACCTGGCCGTTCGTGATGGCGGCCAGGAAGGGGATGCCGTAGCTGCCGGTCGGGGGGTACGTCGCCGCCGGGATGGGGGGCGGAGCGCACGTCGGCATGCCGGGGGCGCTGGTCAGCGCGGCCAGCTCGCTCGACGGTGCGCCGGCGACTCCCTGCGCATCGTTCAGCACCAGTTCGGCGGCCGCGGCGCGCTCGGAGGGGGTGGCCGCCGGGTCGGCGTGGGGACGCGGCCGGCTGTGCGACGTGGCGGCAGAGGGCGCGGGCCGTCGGGGTGACGGGGCAACCCCAGGCGCGAGCGCGCTCATGGCCACGGCGAGGGTCACCCCCAGCGCCGTCAACCACTGCACCGTCGCTCTGCGTTTCACGTTCCCTCTCCTTCGAGCACCCTGCGCGTCGCGCCTGGCGAACCCGACCAGATCCGACCTGCTCCCCCCCGACGGAGGTGGACGGCGGGCCAGCCGCCGCCCACCTCCGCCCGTTGGCACCGGTCGTGTCCGATGGAACCGGTCACGACCCTCCGACGCCTAGAAGGGAGGCTTCCCGGGGCTCGGGCTCAGAACCACGGTGGCCGTGGTCGTGGCCGTGGTGCTGGTGCATCCGGTCCCTTTGGTCGGGATCTTGGCGTTGGTGACCGTGTCCGTGTTGACGCCGTTGTACTTCCCGGCCACACCGGCCGACCCGCTCGGGGCAGCGGTGATCGTGCAGCCCGAGATGATGTTCGACGTGAACTTGGCGCCGGCCTTCGGGATGGTGAGCGTCATCGTGTACGGGCTCTTCGAGCCTTTGACCGACAGCTTCCACGTCCCGGTGGTCGTGATGGTGTCCGTTCCGCCCGAGGAGTCGGTGCAACCCTTGATCGTGGGGGGCGCCGAGAGCGTGACCGTGTCCGACGGCGTCTTGGGGGTGACGGCGCTGCCCGAGAAGCTCGTGCAGCTGACCGTGATCGGGACAGAGTCGATGTCCCCCTTGAACGTCATCTTGGTTCCGGACTTGAGCGCCGCGGTGACCTTCGTGCCGGCGGGCAGTGTGGCATAGGCCGCCGTGGCGGTGGCGAGCGTTGCCGCCAACCCCACGCCCACGGCGACGAGCATCATCTTCCTGTGTTTCCACATTACGTTGTTCCTCCTTTGGTTGGTTGCTGCTGGCTCCTGGCCTCCTGCGATGTCTGCGACATGCTCCGCAGACACTGGCCAGAGCGTGGCTCGGCACCGGCGTTGACCAGTCGTCCTGGCACGCGAGGTGGCCGACATCTGTCGTGGCGCTCGCCTGAGCGCCTTCGTCTCGGATCGTCTCGTTTGCATGGGTTTGGCTCCGATGCGTCGCGCTAGGCCGCCGGTTGGTACAGGGCGGCGGTGACCGGCAGGGTGGCGCTGGCCGCGCCCGAGGCAAGCGGCAGCCCGGCGATGGCGTCGATGTTGGCCACCACCGCACCCGGACACGTCGCCGAGGGGGCGATCGCGGGCACGGTGAAGTCGTTGCTCGTCAAGGTGGCGGTCATGTCGGTGAACGGCCCCGTGACGACGCCCGTGAGGGGGATCGTGAGCGGACCGATGGTGCACGACACGCCGAACAGGGCACCGGTGCTGCCGCTCACCGTGGCGTCCAACGTCACGCTCAGCCCGTTCTGGGACGATCCGCAGCTGAACCCTCCCGTGATCGTCCCGGGGTTGGCGACGAACCCGATGGTCGGGGTCATGGCCGGGACCAGTGTGAGCTCGACCGAGAGGGACCCGAACACCTGGCCGTCCTGCGGCGAGACCACGCTGCCCGTCGCCCTGCACGGTGGCGTGCCGTTGACCACCGTCACCACGCCGCAGAAGGTGGCGTCGATGTTGGCCACCGTGGCCGCCGACGTGCGCAACGTCCCGTCGCGCACCGTCCCCACCAGGCCCAGCTGGTACGGGGAACCCGGGGGGCCAGCGGGGTTCGGGAGGCAGTCCGCGGGCAGGTCGGCGGCGGCGGCGAGCGTCAGCGACTTCGGTGTGGCGGCGCCCGGCGCCCCGTCGGGGCGCGCGCCGGCAACGGGCGTGGCGGGCGGGCGGTGGAGGGTGCCGCCGGGTCCGGGGTGTGCGCCGTGGGCCACGGCGACGATCAGGGACCCGGTGACCACCAGGGCCAATCCCCCCTGGAGGGCGGCGCTCGCCACCCGGCGTGGCGCCGATGCCGTCCCCGGGGACCAGGGGCGGCCCCACTGCGCTCCGCGGCCCTCGCCCGGCGTTCGCATCTCAGCTTCCGCCCGGGAACGCCGGGGTGCTGTTGGCCCCGCGCTGGAGCATGTCGGGAGCGGTGGTCGGGCACGTGTTGGCGAGCGCCGGACTGGCCACCGCCTGTGTCGGTCCCGGCATCTGGCTGCCCAGGATGTAGGGGCACACGGTGTCCGCCGTGTTGATGTCCAGGACGCCGTGCACCTGCCCGCCGCTCGACACCGACGCGAGGTCGTTCGACACGACCGGCAGCAACTCGAAGATGGCCTGCACCTCCGGCTGGTACTGGTTGCTCACCTGGGCGTCTGTCGCCAGGTTGGAGACCACGCCGGCGATCTGCGCGCTGTTCGACGCCAAGAACGGATTGAGCCGGAGCTCGGCGGCCTGGCCGTTGCGGATCAGCGCCTGCAGATCGGCGTTGGAGTTGCTCAGCTGCCCCGTGAGCGACGCCAGGCCGGCGCTGAACGTGGCGAGGTCACCGTCGGTCGCCTCGAGCGTGTTCAGGTCGCTCTGGCCGTCGACCACCAGGTTCACCGTCTCGGGCTGGGCGCTGACCAGCGCGTCGAAGAGCTGCTGGCCGGTCACGATGATGGTGCGGAGGTCCGGACCGGTGCCGGCGAACGCAGTCGCCAGGAAGTTCTCATCGGTCTGCAGGTCCTGGGTGTTGACGCTCTTGAGCATGCTGCCCAGGTCGACCAGTGTCGTGCCGATCGGCGTGGGCAGGACCACGCGGGCGGCGGGAATGACGGACCCGGCGCGCAGGTCCGGTCCGGCGGTCGTGGCCGGCTCCAGGTCGAGGTACTGCTCACCGAGGGCCGAGAGCTCCTTCACGCGCACCGGGCCGTTGTCGGGAATGTGCTGCCTGGAAGCCACCGCCAGCTTGACCGCCACATCGCCGGGGCTCAGATCGAGGGCGGTGACGGTCCCCACCTGGACGCCCCGGTACGTCACGTCCGCTCCGCTGTACAGTCCGCCCGCGCTCGGCATCATCACGGTCACGGCGAAGGGCTGCGACGCGACGTGGAGCTGCATGATGTCGAAGACGACGTAATAGACGCCGAGCACGATGACCACCGCCAACGCGATCATGCGCGGCACCAGGCTGCGCCTCATCGGTGTCCTCCGGTCATGACAGGCTCGCCGACAGCAGCTCGGAGACGGCGTCGGCCCCGCTGGTCTCCTGATTGGGGCTCGACACGGCCGACGCGTCGAGGGGTGTCGGCTCGAAGCCGCCACCGGGAAGCACGACGTTGACGATGGCGCTCACCTGCAGGTAGTCACCCGGGGCCACCTTGGGCGACTCGGCCTCGAAACGCGCCAGGTCGCTCAGGTCCGGGGCCAGCTGGGCGGAGACCGACGCCAGCTGCTGCACCACCGGCAGGAGGTCCTTGGCGTCCTGCACCGAATTCTCCCCGCTCTGCTCGGCGATGCGGGTGCCCACCGCGCCCAGGTTGGACAACTGGGTCAACAGACCGGAGATCTGGGTGTTCTCGCCGGCGAGCACACCGACGGCCGGCGCGATGGTGTCGATCCCCGTGGCGATCGTGCTGCGCCCGCCGTTGAGCTCTTGGGTGAGGTTGGCGATCGACGCCAGGGCGCCGTCGATCGCCGCCCTCCCCCCGGCGAGCGAGCTCACGCCCTGGTCGATGGTGGTGAGGAACGACCGGATGGGCGGCTGGTTTCCGCCGAACGTGTCGTTGAGCTCGCGGATGATCGTCCCGAGCTGGTTGATGCCCCCGCCGTTGAGCACGAGGGACAGGGCTCCGAACGTGTCCTCCACGCTCGGGGCCGTGCTGGTCGAGCTCTCGGGGATGAGGGCCCCGGGGGTGAGCAACCGCGTGGTTCGGGGTCTGAGGGCGGCGGTCAAGGTGGGTGGTGCCTGCAGCAGGACGTATTCGTCTCCCAGGGGGTTGTCGAACCGGATCTGGGCGGTGGTCCCCTCGGGCAGGCGGACGCCCTTCTCGATGTCGAGGGTCAGATCGGCCTGGAAGTTGCGCGTGGCGATGAGGCCGACCTGGCCGACCACCTGCGCGCCCACGCGGACCTGGGCATCGTCGGGCAGGTTGAGCACGTTGCCGAACACCGCGTGCAGCGGATAGGTGGCCGTCCCGACGCCGCTCACCTTGGGCAGCGATTGCAGGCTGAGCGCGCACCCACCCAGGGCGACGGACGTGACGATCAGCAACGCCGCTGCGGCCGGCCCCCGCGCCCGGCGCCGCGGCGCCCCGAGGCCCAGGTGGCGGCCGCGCTCCGGCGCCACCGCCGGGCCGGCGTCGACGCTGGCGCGCACGACGCCCCTCATGGCCGGCCTCCCACCAGGGCGCCGAGGGACAGGTCGGGGCCGCTCGACGCACCCGGCGGGCTGGGCAGGGCGGCCAGCAGGCCGTTCACGCCGCAGCCGAGGTCGATGGTCGGGTCGCGGTCTTGGGACTGGTCGATCGAGAGCAGGAGCAGGCGCAGCAGCGGGTTGCCGCACACCGACTGGGAGAAGGCGGCCGCGCCGCTCATCGGGTCGAGCCGGGCCCGCAGGGCAGGGCCGCCCGGCGCGCTCGGGTCGACCGCCTGGGTGATGTTGTCGAGCGCGATGGGGAGCGCCGCGTAGACCTGGGCCAGCTGGTGCTGCTTGGCGGCCACGGCGCCGGCGAAGGCATCGAGGTTGGTCACACTCGCCCCGAGGGCCGACGCGTTGGTGGTGGTGAACTGGGCCAGTGCCCCGAGCGCCTGCTGCAGGTTGGCCAGGGCCGACCCGATGTCGCTGTCGTCGGCGGACAGCTCGGTGCTCACCGCCGCCAGGTTGTCGGCGAATGCCTGGTACGTGGTCGTGTACTGCGACGCCACCTGGCTGAGGTTGCCGAGGTTGTCGAACAGGGCGGTGAGATCAGGGCTGCGCGAGGACAGCGCGCCGAGTGCCGAGCCGAGCGAGGTCAACGTCGCGTGCAGGGCGCTGCCGTCGCCCCCGAAGGCGTGGGCGGAGCTGGCCACGAACGAGGACAGGGCGCCGTGGGCGTTGGCGCCGTCGGGACCGAGCGCCCGGGCCAGCTGGTCGAGGCTGTCGACGATCCCGTCCACCGAGATCGGCACGGCGGTGCGCGACACCGGGATGACCGCATGGTCGCGCAGGCGCGGGCCGCCGTCGTACGCCGGAGTGAGCTGGACGTAGCGGTCGTTCACGACCTGGGGGGCCATGATGATCGCCTGGGCACGGGCGGGGATCGGGACCGAGGCGGGCACCTGCATGGCCACGGTGACGTAGGTCGGTCCCGGCGTGATCCGGGTCACCTTCCCCACCGGCATGCCGAGGACGTCGACGTAGTTGTCGGGGTAGAGGCCCGGCGCCGTGGCGAATCGGGCCGTGATGGTCATCTGCGGGGTGCCGCTCGTCGCGATGGCGACGATGGCGACGACCACGAGCGCCACCGCGACCCCCGCGCCGGTGAAGGCGCGCGTCCGCCGGCTGACGTGCGCCGCCACCGACCGGACGGTGGCCGCCCAGCTCCGCACCCGGCCCCGGCGCGTGCGTGCGCTCATGGCCGGCACCCCACCTGCGGGTTGGAGCTCGGAAGGGCACCGGGAGCGGCGCACTGGGCGGCCAGGTTGTCGGGGACGAGGAGCGTGGGCACCGACGCATCGACGAAGGCGCCCGATCCGCTGGTGTTGGCGGCGTACCGACTGAAGGCGGCGAGGACCGGGATCGCCTGGCCGAAGTCGTTGCTGTCCTTGGCGAGCACGGCGGACACCGCCTGCAGGTCCTGGAGCAGCGTCGTGAGTTGGGGGCGGTTGACCGACAGGATCGTGGTGATCTGCTGGCTGAGCGTGGATGTGGCGGTGAGGAGCTGCTCGATGGCGGTCCGACGCTGTTCGACGACGGACAGTACGAGGGCGCTCTGGCCGAACAGGTCGAACAGCTGATGGCTGCGCTCGGACAGCACGCCGCTCAGCGCGGCCCCCTGGGAGACGATGGCGGCCAGGGCGGAGCCCTCATTGCCGATCACGCGTGAGATGTCGGCCAGACCCTGGAAGGCACTGGTCGTCTCGCTGGCCGGGGTCCCGTTCAGGTCCTGGCTGCCGACGGTGAGTGCCCGCTCCAGCTGGGGAAGGTTGTAGTGCTCGATCTCGGTCCCGAGCCCCGACAGGTCGGTGACCAGGTTGTACGGCACGCTCGTGCGCGACTCGGGGATCAGCCCGCCGAGCGGCGCCCGGCCCGACGGAGCGAGCTCCATGTACTCGGTGCCCACCGGGCTGAGCACCTTGGCGGCAGCCGTGGTCGTGGACCCGAGGCTGGCGCCCGACACCGTGAACGTGACCCGGACGCGGTTGCCGTCGAGGGCCATGGCGGTGATGGATCCCACCTTCACCCCGTCCACGGTGACGATGTCGCCGGTGGCGAGCCCGCCGGCGCTGGCGAAGTCGGCGCTGTAGGTGGCGTTGTCGTGGATCAGGGGGAGCCGGGGGAACTCCAACGCCCCGACGACGAGGCACAGGACGACGACGATCCCCACGACGCCTGTCAGTGCCCGGTCGCGTTCGCGGAAGCGCTTCACGAGCAGCTCGCCGTGTGGTCGGCTGCATCGCCCACGACGCCCGAGGGCAGCGTGACGGGGTTCGGGTACTGGTTGACCGGGCTCACCCCGGGGATGAGCGAGACGTCGAGTTGGCCGGTGACGTTGATCGTCAGGTTGCACAAGTAGACGTTGATCCAGTTCCCGGTGCTTTGGACCTTGGTGAGCGTGGCGACCAGACCCGGGAAGCCCCGGAGCACGCCATCGAGGCCCTGCTGGTTGGCCGACAGGGACTGCACGGCACTCGACAGCGTCTGGATGTCCTCGTTGAGCGCCGGCTGTGCCTGGTTGATCAGGCCGCTGGTCGTGCTCTCCGCCGAGGCCAGGTTGTCGATCGCCGAACCGAGCTGTGCACGCGAGCCCGCCAGGCCCGTCACCAGGGTGTCGAAGTTCCCGATGAGCTGGCCCAGCTGGGTGTCGTGGACCCCCACGGTGTCGAGCAGGCTGGACAAGCTCGTGAGCAGGGTGTCGATCACCTGCTGGCGGTCGGCCAGGTTGTTCGTGAGCACCGCCGTCTGCGCCACGATGTTCGAGATCGTCCCCGACTCGCCCTGGAAGACGTCGATGATCGACCCCGCCAGCTGGTTCACCTGATCCGGCGAGAGCGCCGAGAACAGAGGTTCGAAGCCGTCGAACACGGCGGTCAGGTCGATGGCCGGCGTCGTGCGCGCTTCGGGGATGACGCTGCCGGGGGCCAGCGGCCTGCCGCCCGGCGTGCCGGGAAGGACGGCGAGGAATCGCTGTCCGAGGAGGTTCTCGAAGTGGATGGCCGCCAGCGTCGTGGACGTGAGGTGCTGGGAGTCATCGACGCTGAACGACACGTTGGCATGGTTGTGCTGCAACGTCACGGCGCTGACCTTGCCCACTTCGACGCCGGCGATGCGGACGGTGTCCCCCGGCTGCAGGCCCGATGCGTTGGAGAATTCGGCGAAGTACCCCGTGGCCGGTCGCGTGTCCACGTCGAGCAGCGACGAGATCACGATCGACGTGACGATCACCGATACCAGGGTGAAGGCGACAACCTTCACGACGGTGGCCCGCAGCCCGGGTCGGTGGTGACGGGTCCTCATGGCTGGGTGACCAGGCTCTCGAGCAGGGGTGAGAGCAACAGGGTGGACACCGCACGCGAAGAGGGCGGCGAGCCGCTGACGGCGGTGACGATCTGCGCCACGGCCCGAGACTGGGCGGGCTCCGGCATGATCGCCGACGGAGCCGACACCGTGGGGTGCGGACCCGAGGCGCCCTCTGTCGGCGAGAGGGCGTCAGCGAGCACGGCGCCCGCCGACGAGTACGTGGGTGGGTTCACGACGCCGGGGCCGAGGCCGGCGGACAGGTATGCGGTGGCCTGCGGTCCGCCGAGGACTGCCAGTCCGAGGTCTGCGGGGTTGGCGACGAGCTGGGTCTGGGTGAGGTTCAGGTACGGCCCCGACTCTTCGGCCGAGATCCAGGACGTGGCCCAGGCGTCGAGGCCCCGCAACAGCTGGGAGATCTCCTCGGGGTTCTGCGAGATGTCGTTCAGGAACGGCCCGGAGTCGGCGGCGAGCAGTGCGTAGGGTTGCTCGATGGCGCCGAGCAACTGGGACGCCTGGCCGGTGAGCGTCTCCCCCCCGCCGATCGCCTGTTGCACTTCGGACGCCTGGTCGTTGATCGTCATGCCCGTCGTCGTCTGGTTGGCCAGGATCTGCAGGAGGTCGGGTGTCGACGCCGTGAACTGGTTCGCCACCGGCACCAACGTGGTGAGGTTCGACACGACCGTGGGCCACAGCGGGAGCATCTGCTGGAAGTAGGTGTTGGCCCGCACGAAGTTGTGTCCGAGCGAGGTCCCGTTGCCCTGCAGGGCGCTCGCCAACGCGGTGAGTGCGACGTCGAGCTTCGCCGGCTGGAGCTTGATGAGCAGGGAGTCGAGGTCCCCGAGCGTCGCCTGCAACGAGGCGGTCTGGCCGACCCGCAAGGCAGGGATCGTGGCCCCGGGCTGCAGTGTCGCCGGCCCGGGGTGGGCGGGCGCCGTCAACACGATGTACGCGTCGCCGAAGAACGACACCGGGGTCTCTGTCGCCTGTACCCGGGCGGGGATGTCGTGCAACAGGGACGGGTTGAGATGCAGGGTTACCGACACGAGCCCGCCGGGGACCGATCGACCCTGGCTGGCGACGGTGCCGACGGTCACGTTGCGATACTCGACGGGCGCGCTCAGGGCGACGGCGGTCGACGACGCCGGGAGCTGGGCTTGGGCCACCGCATAGGTGGAGAAGGCGCCCCCGAAGGACTCCACGACGGCCGCCACCACCCCCACCAGCACCCCCACCAGCAGCGCGCCCAGCCCGACCAGCCGCCAGGACCAGCTCGGCGGCGGCGGCGTACCGGGCAGCGCCGGCGCCGGCGCCGGCGCCGGGGCGGGGGCGACGACGACGCTCATCCGGTCACCTTGATGGGCACGGAGATCCCCCAGAACAACAGGGTCATCAACATGTCGGAGATGGCGATGGCGACGGTGCTCATCCTGATGGCCCGGCCGGTGGCGCGCCCCACACCTTCGGGCCCCCCCGATGCCGTCATGCCGTAGTAGCAGTGGATGATCGTCACGAGGATGGCGAAGACGACCACCTTCAGCACCGACAACACGACGTCGCGCCGGTTGAGGAAGAGATAGAAGTAGTGGAGATAGGTCCCCGAGCCTTGGTGGGCGATCGTGAGCACGGCGACCTGCGTCGCCAGGTACGCGCCTGACAGCGCCAGCAGGTACAGGGGGACGACCGCGGCGAGCGCGGCCAAGAGCCTCGTGGTGATGAGGTAGGGAAGCGCCGGTATCGACATGACCTCCAGCGCGTCGATCTCCTCGTTGACGCGCATGGCCCCGAGCTGGGCGGTGAACTTGCAGCCCATCTGCGCGGCGAGCCCGTAGCCGGCGAGCAGGGGCGACAACTCCCGCGTGTTGGCGAAGGCGGAGAGCAGGCCGGTGAGCGGCGTCAGGCCGATGATGTTGAGCCCCTGGAGCCCTTCGATCCCCAGCTGCACCCCGACGACGGCGGCCAGCAGCGCCGAGACGAGGATCGTGCTCGCGGCGATGGCCAGGATCCCGCCGCCGAAGGTGACTTCGGCGATGAGCCGCCACAATTCCCGGCGGTAGTGGCGCAGCACCATGGGGACGGCGCGGACCACTTTGACGACGAAGACGAGCAGCGTGCCCAACCACACGAGCTGGTTGCGAAACCGGTACCCGAGATTGGTGCCATGGAAGACCACGGGCCTCGCCACCGCGGCGGCGCGTCCGACGATGGGCCGTTCGGCCACCGGCAGCCTGGCGCTCATCGGGGCGCCGTCACAGGACCCTCGGCGGGACGATGACCAGGAACACGTCGGTCACGAGCAGGTTCAGCAGGAACAGGCCGATGCCGGTGATGACCACGGAGCGGTTCACCGCCTCGCCGACGCCGGCCGGGCCCCTCTTGGCGTTCAGGCCCTGGTGAGAGGCGACGACGGCGGCGAGGAGCCCGAACAGTCCCGCTTTGAACATCGACTCGATGGCGTCGGCCGGCTGGGCGAACGTGCTGAAGGAATTGAGGAACCCCCCGGCGCTCGTATGGAGGATGTAGACCGCCGCCAAATAGCCGCTCATGATGCCGGCGAAGGCCACGATGCCGTTGAGCAGCAACGCCACCACCACGGTGGCGAGGACGCGAGGGGCGACGAGCCGCTCGATCGGGTCGACGGCCATGACCCACATGGCGGAGATCTCGTCGCGCATCGTGCGCGCCCCGAGATCGGAGCAGATGGCCGAGCCGCCGGCCCCCGAGAGAATGATGGCCGTGATGACCGGCGCCGCTTCTCGCACGATGCCGATGGCGTCAACCGCGCCGACGATCGCCGTCGCACCGATCTGGACCGAGAGCCCCCCGACCTCGAGGACCAGCACCAGGCCGAAGGGGATGGCGATGAGAATGGTGGGCAAAACCGTGACAGAGATCAAGAACCAGGTCTGCTCGACGAACTCTGCCCAGGAGAATCTCCGGTGGACGATGGCCGCCACGGTTGACCACACGGCGTCGATGAGCATGGCGAAGGTGTCGCCGAGGATCTCGAGCGCCGACACCACCTTGGCACCGGCGATCCGCAGCTCCTCGCTCCCCCATTCGAACGGGGCGGGAAGGGGCTGCTCATATGCCCCGCTGCCGTCGGGTGACCGCTCTTGCCCTGCGATCAGGGGCTCCGTCACGAGGGGATCGGTCCTCGGGCGCCGCGCGCCACGCGCGTGGTGACTGCGAAGAGAGGCAGACAGCCGCGATCGGTCCACCCCACGAACAGATGCCCTGCGCACTGTCGGGCCTGAATGGAAGGAAGCAGTCCGCGATCGGAGCATCCCCCTTCAGGCGCGCACCCCTCGTGCCTCATCGATTTCCCCGATTTGACCCGCCGGCTGACGTCGTTCCAACGTTATTGACGAGTCACCGTGTCATCTCGCGTGAATCCACCTGCGAGATACCACCTGCCCGTCCCGGGCGTGCCCCGGATGCACCAGCATGGTGAGCGTGAGCGGCGAAACGCCCGTGGACCGCTTCTCGGAGCGGACGTCGAAGGGCGCACGACGTGTCCAGAATGACGCGTTCGGGCGTGCCCGTCCTTGGGCCGAGCCCTCCGATCCTTGCTCAGGCGGCTCAGGCGCTCTTGGCCAGGCGGGCGACACAGTCGAGGACGTGTTGTCCCCAGGCCATGTGCGCCCCACGCATCGTGCTCCCGGCGCAGCGCTTGCCACAGCTGCAGGGCACGACGTAGCGATGTCCGTTGGCCTCCATGGGCTCCTGTCGATGGTCTGTCGTGCGCTTGGGCATCCTGTTGATCGGTCCCTCGTGATCGTCCGCTGTCAGGGAAGAGAGCTGGGACGAACATTCCCCGCGGTGGCAGTGCTCTCACCGTCGTGGAGGCAATTCCGGAATCGTTGATGCACTGTGGTGATCGTGGGCGCGCCGGGCCGCCGCGGCGTGCCTCCGTCGCGGTGCGCTCGGCGCGTTCGCCATCGCCGATGCGTGTGCCGCCGCTCCGTCGACTCCGGCTCGGGTATCGGCCTCGGACGTGCGCCACGGTGCGCGATCTTTCAAACGCATACCGCGAATTCGAGCGACACCCCCCGCAGCCTTGGTCGCAGCGCCCGGTCGGTCCCCGAACCGCTCTGGCGGTGTGGTCCGAGGTGGGCGCCGCCGGGCTCCGGGGCCGAGGCCCGGGGCCGGGCCCAGGCATGGAGGTCGCCACCCAAATCGGGTCCTGGGGCCTCAACGTTTGCTGCTCGGATGCCGAGATTTCCTGAGGACACCGCGCCGAGTGGCTTCGGCGACGATCGGAGCTGTGCGTTGGGAGCTGGGACGTTGGGAGCAGAGCGGGAAAACGAGAACCGGCCCGGCGGCACTGCCACCTTCCGCCCCATGCCGAGGGGCATCGCGCCATCGGACCCGAGCCCCCGAGCGGCCGTGGATCATGGCGGCCATCTCGCTTATGCCCATGGGGCGGACGACGAGGAGTGGGAGTACCCGCTCTGGCGCCGGCATCTGTTCATGGGCATCGGCTCGTTCACCGTGGGTGCCGTGCTCCTGTTCGGATACCTCGTCCTCACCCCCCACGGCCCCCATCGTGGTCTGCTGATGGTCATCGACGCCGGCGGCGTCGCGTGCTGGGTGGGGGCGTTCGCCCCCGTCGGGATCCGGCTGCTCAAGACGAAATGGCGCGTCCCGTTCTTCTTCGTCTGGTCGGTGACCACCCTGACGTTGATCGCGGTGGCTGCCCGCCTCGACGGCGGGGCCGAGAGCCCGATCACCGCCCTGCTCGTCTTGCCGGTGCTGTTCGCCGCTCTCGTCTATCCGTTGCCCACCGTTGTCGCCTTGGGCGTCGTGGCCGAGGTGTTCTTCGCCATCGTCGCCGCCACGGGGGTGGTCGTCAGCCCGTCGAAGGTAGCGATGTCTGGCGTGTCGCTCGGCCTGGCTGGAGGAATCGCCATCATGGCCGCCGTCAACCGAACGGCGCAGGACCGCGACCGCCAGCGGCTGACGGCTCGGCTGCACAAGCTGGCGACCCACGACGGCCTCACCGGCTGCCTCACGTATCAGGCGTTTCAGGACGCGCTTGAGGGCGAGGCCGCGCGAGCGCGGCGCCACGGTCGACCGTTCAGCGTCGTGATGGTGGACCTCGACTCATTCAAACGCATCAATGACGAGCACGGTCACGACGTGGGTGATGCCACGCTGCGCGCTGTCGTCCAGGGGTTGCTCGCCGCCGCCCGCTCGACCGATGTGGTGGGTCGCCTGGGCGGCGACGAGTTGGCGGTGTTGCTCCCCGACACCGACGCTGAGCAGGCACCCCTGGTCGCCGAGCGGTTCCGGGCGCATGCGCGATCGGCCGAGACCCCGGTGGGGGTGACGGTGAGCTTCGGGACGGCCACGTGGTCGAACCAGCTGGAGAGTCCCGCCGACGTGATTCGGCATGCCGATCAGGCCCTCTATTCGGCGAAGCACGCGGGGCGGGATCGGCTCGTCGTATGGGAGCACTGCCTCGGGAACACCTGACCGGCACTGCCCGAGCCGAGGTCGGTCCCCTGAGGCGCTGGCTCCCGTCCGGATTACCTCGGCACCCGTGCGGGTCCGGGGAACGCTGATGAACGTCCCGAGGTCGGCGGCGCTGCGTTCGGGCCCTCGGCTCGGGCCAGCAGGGGCACCGGCAACGTGACCGGGCCGACCGCAGCGCCCGATGGCGCCCGTCGGGGCGTCAGGGCACGACCGTCGTCGTGGTGGTGGTGGTGGGCGGCGTCGTCGTCGTGGTGGTGGGCGGCGTCGTCGTCGTCGTGGGCGGTGGTCGGCGTGGCCTGGTGGTCGTCGTCGTGGACGGGGTCGGCCTGGTGGTCGTCGTCGTCGGGGCGCCCGGTCTGGTGGTCGTGGTGGTGCCGCCCGGTCTGGCCGGGGTCGAGGTGGTCGATGTCAGTGATGTCGTGCCCGGCAGCTGGCCAACCGTGGGGGTCTTCGACGCTCTGACACCTTTGTCCAGGGCTTCGGTCGCTTTGCCGCCCCTGCCACTCGAGGCTGCCACCACGGGGTGGGACGAGGACTGCGTCGACGCCGTGCGCTGGATTGACGTCGACGAGAGTGGGTCCGCGCTGGTGGTCGACACACGGGACACCGACTCCGTCCCATCAGGAGATGCATGGGGGTGCCCGGCGGTTAGTGCGGGTGATCTCGGGCCCCCGCCCAAGATCGCTATCACCGCCACCGTCACTGCGATCACCAGTCCGAGCGCGAACCCTGCCCACGTCCGCACAGGGCTCCGCATGACCGCGGGGAGTGGGAGCGCCGGCCAGCTCGCCCGATACCGGCTCCCGGTGGACCATGGTGGCGACGCCGGGGGGGGCTGGGGATGGAGGGTCTTCTTCAGGGGGTGACCGGCGGGGGCCAGTGCGCCAAGGGCCACAACTGTCGAATTCGCGAGGTCTTCAGAGGGGACCACGAAGGAGACCGGCCATCCGTTGACGATGACGACCAGCGAAGTCGCCGCCCGACCGTCCGGGGTCCTGTCGGGGCCGGGTGAGATCTCCAAGTCACTGATCGTGTCCCAGGCCCAGAGTCGTTGGATCGTGGGATCGTCGGGGTCGGTGAGTGTCCAGCCCCAACGGTCGACGGCCAGGTCGAACGTGCCCAACGTCGCGCAGGGGTCGCTCGCCCCGCGCTCAACCACCCAGACAGTCGCGATCTTCACGCTGTGTACAATTCTCTCGTCCTCATGGCAGCCCGCACTCCGGGTCGGCAGCCTAAGTGGTGGGAGCGGCGAAGTCAGGCATCCGCCACATCCTGGGCCGCACCCGGTGACGTCGCGGCTGGCTCCGGACGAGACGAGCGGTCCACCGTCGCTGGTGGACGTGGACGACGCGCCAGGTGCCCGGCCCCCGGGCGGCCTCGACCGATCTCCTGTCCCGGGTCCTGTGGTCGACCCCCATCAGGGGCTCTTCGGATTCCAGCGGGGTGCGCCAGTGGCGAGAGTCAGCACTCGATGGCTCACCAGCAGGTCGGGGCGGGTCCATGGAACAGAAGATGACCCGATTGGTATCGTCCAATTCATGATGGGGTTCGTCTTTCGGCTCATTCCGCCGCGTCCGAGCTTTCCGTCCGACATGTCAGAAGGCGAGAGGGCGACGATGATGGAGCACGTCGGGTACTGGTCGAGGCTGGCGGAACAAGGAAAGGTCCTGGCCTTCGGTCCGGTTGACGATCCGCGGGGCGCCTACGGCATCGGCATTGTCCTCGTCGAGAGCCATTCCGAAGCAGAGAAACTCCGAGATGATGATCCCGCCATCACGTCCCCGTACGGATTCAGTACCGAGATCGCTCCGATGCGGCGCCTCGCGACGCCCGACGGCACCTATGACGCCGCCGCCGGGGTGACGGTTTGACTGCACGTGGTGCGCGCCCGCCGGGCGCACCGACCCGGCGCTCGGGTCGTCCACGTGATCGATGAGATTGACCTCGCCTCCCGGTCGATCCGAGTCGAAGCGAGGGGCTCGCTTCGATCGGGGCATCGGTTCCAGGCGGGTGATCCAAGTCTTGGCATGATGGGGCGCGGAGGTCTGCGACTACCATCGAGACGCGTTGAGAAGCCCTCGACACGTCGAAGCACGCCGTCCCCGCAGTTGCGAGGTTAGGCGCCCCGAACGAACGGGACACAGTATCTGATGACCTGCGCGATTGACGACGCCCGTGGCGAGAGAGACGCGAAATCGCCGCGGACAGAAGCCGACGACGCCGGTAGCTGAAGAACCATGACCCCGTCCGTGCGCCGGAGCGCCGGGCGCCCGTCTCCTGCCCAGTTGGTGCGCCGCTGGGCCGGCCTGCTCGTCGGGTTGGCCGTCGTGGTCGCCTTGGTCGTGGACCTGACGAGTCCTGCAAGCAAGGCCAGCAATCATCGACCTCCCCCAGCGAAGTCGATGACGCCGCCAGCTCGCCCGGGGGCCGCCTGCCCGCCGGTCCCCAACACGCTGCCCGCCATGCCCGCGGTCATCGATCCGTGCAACATCTACGCGGCCGACGGCCCCGGGGATCTGAGTCCGGTCGCCCAAGCCGCTCGACCGCTGATCTACGTCCCCAACAGCCTGAGCCGCACAGTCGACGAGATCGACCCTGCGACCTTCCAGGTGGTACGCCAGTTCGCCGTGGGGGCGCTGCCTCAGCACGTCGTACCGTCGTGGGATCTCAAGACGCTGTGGGTCACGAACGACCTGGGCAACAGCTTGACCCCCATCGATCCTGTCACCGGTGATCCGGGCACGCCGGTGCCGGTCGCCGATCCGTACAACATGTATTTCACCCCCGATGGCCACTTCGCCATCGTCGTCGCCGAACGACTGCAACGCCTCGATTTCCGGGACCCCCACACCATGGCGCTGGCCCATTCCCTGACCGTGCCCTGCCCAGGGGTGGACCACTTGGACTTCTCTGCCAACGGTCGCTATCTCATCGCATCTTGTGAGTTCTCCGGCAAGCTGCTGAAGGTCGACGTGGCCAGTCAGTCCGTCGTTGGCACTCTGGCGCTCGGAAGCGGCACCGAGCCCCAGGACGTCAAGCTGTCGCCCGACGGGAAGGTGTTCTACGTCGCCGATCTCAAAGCCGACGGCGTCTGGGAGGTGGACGGTGACTCCTTCCGGGTGCTGGGCTTCCTCCCGACGGGCAAGGGCGCTCACGGCCTCTACGTCAGTCGGAACTCCCAGGACCTCTACGTGTCCAATCGCGATGCGGGCACGATCTCGGTGGTCTCGTTTGCCACGAGGCGCGTGGTCGCAACCTGGGTACTGCCTCCGGAGACCGGCGCTCACCTCGGCGCGGGGAGCAACCTCGCCAGCCCCGACATGGGAGGCGTGTCGGCTGATGGCAAAGTGCTCTGGCTCTCGGGACGCTATGACTCTGACGTGTACGCAATCGACACAACGACGGGCAAAGAGATCGCACGCATCCCGGTCGGCGATGGTCCCCACGGGCTCTGTGTGTGGCCCCAACCGGGTCGTTACTCACTCGGACACACCGGGATCCTGCGTTGAAGAGATCGCCACCACGACCCGGAGCGGAGCGTCACCCCCTCTGGACGGGGCGACGAATAGGGTGAGCAACCGATGACGCCGCGATGGGCCGGGAGGGCATGGTCTCGAAGGGCGATACTGTCCACGGCAGGTGCGGCTGTGTTGACAGGATGCGGCGTAGCAACGTCGGCCAAGACGGCCGTGTCGCTCCGTCATCGACGTCCCGCTCCTGCGACGACAACGACCGGCCCGATGGGTCCTGCCGCCTATGTCGCCAACGGGTCCCGTAGCGGAAACGCCGTCGCTCTGACCTTCCACGGATCAGGGGACATTGCCCTGACGCAACAACTGTTGAGTTCGGCCCACCAACTGTCCGCACCTATCACGGTATTCGGCGTGGGCACGTGGATGGAAGCCAATCCGACGGTCGCCGATCAGATCCTGGCGGGCGGCCATACGCTGGGCAACCACACCTACACCCATCCAGACCTCGGCAACCTCGACGCCGCTGCCGTGGCCGTTGAAATTCAGAAATGCGCCGCAGTCCTCGATGACCTCGAAGGAAACAACGGACGCTGGTTCCGGCCATCGGGCATCGCCGTACCCACTGCGTTGATCCTGGGACAAGCCGGACTGGCTGGCTACCCCGTGTCCGTCGGCTACGACGTTGATCCTCTCGACTACGAAGACCCGGGACCTTCAGCGATTGTCGCTCGGGTGACGCAAGCTCTGCGGCCAGGGTCCATCGTGAGCCTTCACACCGGTCACGCCGGAACCGTCGAGGCCTTCCCGGCGTTGGTGGAAATGATCCGGACCCGAAACCTGGCGCCAGTGCTCATTGGGGAACTCATCAACGTGTAGCCCTCGGGCAACGTCTTCGAGAAGGCGCTCAAGAGTACCCGTGCTCTACGCAAGGCCCGTGCTCTACGCAAGGCCCGTGCTCTACGCAAGGGAGGTCGCCGGGACGCGCAGACGCCACGCAAGGTAAGCCGCTGGCTACCAGACCCAGATTGCGATCCGAGCGGATCGGACGTGGAGCCCTGACCTGGGGCTTTGCGTCGGGCTGGCGAGATTTGAACTCGCGACCTCTTGACCCCCAGTCAAGCGCGCTAACCAAGCTGCGCCACAGCCCGT